>JAEEGK010000252.1_pt1 | contig 132860 bp, 88 predicted proteins | sample 8958771 | NCBI WGS metagenome assembly JAEEGK01 (sample SAMN16246547, study PRJNA631951) | gut metagenome | biome: gut microbiome; feature: rumen; material: SC-attached | host: Bos | place: Iran: Karaj | collected 2018-10 | reverse complement strand
TGGTGAAAGATCTTCCTTTGACGGAGGAAAATAAGGAATTAATCCTCTCTCAATATGAAGAATACAAAATTCTTGAGAAGAGATTAGGGAAGCTGGCAAGAATGACCATCGGCCCTATCGTGAAATATTATCCTGCTGATTATAAAGCGCTCGAAGCCCTTCGGGCTGAATGCAAGAAGACAAACATAAAGTGATCGAGGGACACCCTGATCACAGGTCCCCTTATGTCAGGTGACAGGTCCTGACAGAAATCTTCCGTCTCGGCAAAAAAAAGAATAAATTCTTTTGTTTTGCGCTCAACTTTTTGTAACTTTGCTGTCAGAAACTATTAAATATTGATACTATGAGCAAGAAAAAGGGAGGCAAAAGGCTGAATAAGAAACAGATAGCTGAGATGCTGCAGACGCTGTTCCAACAGAATCCCAACGAGACATTCTCCTTCAAGCAGGTCTTCAAGGCTTTGAAGTTGGATACCCATCCTACCAAGATGCTGGCTATTGACCTGATGGAAGAGATGGCGTGGGACGACTATCTGTCGAAGGTCAGTGATAACTCGTATCGCCTGAACCTGAAGACGCAGGTGCAGGAGGGTACCTTCATCCGCAAAGCCAACGGTAAGAACTCGTTCCAGCCCGATGATGGCGGCACACCCGTGTTTGTCAGTGAGCGTAACTCGCTGTTTGCCATGAATGGCGACCGTGTGAAGGTGACCTATATGGCTCGTCGTGAGAAGCATATCAAGGAGGCGATGGTTGTCGAGATCCTGAGTCATAAGCGTGACCAAGCCGTTGGTAAGCTGAAGGTGGAGAAGGACTATGCCTTCCTGGTTACCGAGGGTAACATCTTTGTCCACGATATCTTTATCCCAAAGAAGAAGCTGAAGGGCGGCAAGACGGGCGACAAGGCTGTCGTCAAGATTACGCAGTGGCCGTCGAAGGAGTCGAAGAACATTGTAGGTGAGGTCATCGACGTGCTGGGCAAGGAAGGTGACAACAATGTAGAGATGCACGCCATCCTGGCACAGTATGGTCTGCCGTATCGCTATCCGAAGACTGTCGAGGACGCTGCCGAGAAGATAGAGCCAGGCATCACGCCTGAGGAGATAGCCCGTCGTGAGGACTTCCGCGAGGTCTTCACCTGTACCATCGACCCGAAGGACGCCAAGGACTTCGATGATGCTCTGTCTATCCGGAAAAAAGGCAAGAACTGGGAGGTTGGCGTGCACATTGCCGATGTCAGCCATTATGTGAAGGAAGGTTCTGTGATTGACAAGGAGGCCGTGAAGCGTGCCACCAGCGTCTATCTTGTGGACCGTACTATCCCCATGTTGCCAGAGCGTCTGTGCAACTTCATCTGTTCACTGCGCCCTGACGAGGAGAAGCTTTGCTATAGTGTCATCTTCGTTTTGGACGAAGAGGCCAATGTCAAGGACTACCACATCGCCCATACCGTTATCAAGAGTAATAGAAGGTACGCGTATGAGGAAGTACAGGAGATCCTAATGGGCAAGGATGGTGACTATGCCGACGAGCTGCGTACACTGGATAAACTGGCGAAATGCTTGCGTGAACGCCGCTTCAAGGGTGGTGCCGTGAAGTTCGATCGTGAGGAATTGCATTTCGACATCGACGAGACAGGCAAGCCTGTCCGTGCTTATTTCAAGAAGTCGAACGATGCCACCCAGCTCATTGAGGAGTTTATGTTGCTGGCCAACCGTACCGTCGCAGAACATATCGGTAGGGTGGAGAAGCCCAAAGCCAAGAATGCACAGCCCAAAGCCAAGAAGACCTTCGTCTATCGTATCCATGACCAGCCAGACCCCACGAAGCTGGAGACGCTGCGCGAGTTTGTGGTGAAGTTCGGCTACAAGATGAAGACGGCTGGTACGAAGGGCGCTATCTCGAAGTCGCTGAATGCGCTGATGGACGGCTGTCAGGGCAAGAAGGAGCAGAAACTCATTGAGACCGTTGCCCTGCGTGCCATGATGAAGGCGAAATACTCGACGCACAACATCGGACACTATGGTCTGGCCTTTGAGTACTATACGCATTTCACGTCGCCTATCCGTCGCTTCCCTGATACGATGGTACATCGCCTGCTGACGAAATATCAGGATGGTGGTCGCTCTGCCAATCAGGAAAAGTACGAAGAACTCTGTGAGCACTGCTCCGATATGGAACAGACCGCCCAGCAGGCTGAGCGCGACAGCATCAAGTACAAGATGGTCGAGTTCATGGCCGACAAGATAGGTAACGAGTATGATGCCCATATCAGTGGCATCCAGTCGTATGGCATCTACTGTGAGGTTGACGAGAACCACTGCGAGGGTATGGTGTCCATGCACGACCTGGACGATGACTACTACGACTTCGACGAGCGCAACTACTGCCTGGTGGGTCGTCGTCATCACAACAAATACCAGTTGGGTGACCCCATCCGCATCAAGGTGGCTCGTGCCAATCTGGAGAAGCGCCAGCTCGACTTCGTTTTAGCCGACAAATAACTCATTAGTCTTATTGGCCCCATAGGCCCCATTTTATTATTATAATAAGGTACACGCATGAAAGAAAACAATCGCATCATTGCCGCAGCCATTGTTGCTGTAGGCATCATCTGCCTGGGATGGTTCCTGAAGGCAGGCATTGACAACTTTGCCAATAAAGACCGTCATGTAACCGTCAAGGGACTGGCCGAACGTGAGGTGCCAGCCGACAAAGTCACGTGGAGCATTGGTACAAAGGTGACGGGTAACGACCTGCCGCTGCTTTACGAGAACATCAACGTGCAGACGCAGAAGATCAAACAGTTCCTGCTGAAGTATGGTCTGCCGGAGAAAGAGATTACCGTTAATCCTCCCTCCATTACCGACCTGGAGGCCCGTGAGTGGGGTGACAACCAGAAGAACTTCCGCTACATCGTCAATACCACGATTACGGTGGCTACCAACAAGGTGGCAGAAGTCAACAAAGCCATCTCCAGTCAGGCCGAACTGCTGAAGCAGGGCGTGGCACTGGGCGAGAACAGTCCGCAGTACGAATATGCCTCGTTCCAGCAGATGAAACCGGAGATGATGGCCGAGGCTATCAAGAACGCTCAGAAGACTGCTGCGCAGTTTGCAGAGGCCAGTGAGTGTGACCTTGGGAAAATTGTCGTTGCTGATCAAGGACAGTTTTCTATTGACAATCGTGATGATAACACGCCGTATATAAAAAAGTTACGCGTAGTTACTACAGTGACTTATTCGCTGAAGGACTAAGCGACGGTCGACGAAATACCGTCTATTAACATTTTTTGAAAATATTTCTCTCCAAAATGTGCTTGTAATTTAGTTATATTTTGTATCTTTGCACTCGCTAAGAGTTTCCCGAAATGGGAAACTTTTTGCGAGATGAAAATCAAAAAGTTGTCCAAAACGGAAAACTTCGTGTTGCAAAGAGAAGGCAATAACTAGAGAAATAAACACATAAAAATGGAAATTAAAAACTTTACCATTACCAAACGCGACGGTTCGAAAGACTCGTTTTCGTTAGACAAAATCATGAACGCCATCGTTAAGGCGTTCGAGAGTGTGAACGTTCCTTCTGACCTGGGAACCATTTCGAAGATTATCAGTCACCTGGATATCAAGGACGATATCACGGTGGAGGATATCCAGAACCAGGTGGAGGAAGCGTTGATGCGCGAAGGCTTCTATAAGGTTGCCAAGTCGTTCATGCTCTATCGCCAGCAGCATACCGAGGATCGTGAGACGCTGGCTAAGTTGCAGTTCCTGTCCGACTATATGGAGTCGGCTAATGCTGCAACCTCTTCGAAGTTTGACGCCAATGCCAATGTGGAGCACAAGAACATTGCCACGCTGATTGGTGAACTGCCGAAGTCTAACTTCATCCGTCTGAACCGTCGTCTGCTCACCGAGCGCATCAAGAAGATGTTCGACAAGGAACTTGCTGACCAGTACATCGACTTGCTGACACACCACTTTATATATAAGAACGATGAGACCTCGCTGGCCAACTACTGTGCATCTATCACGATGTACCCCTGGCTTATCGGTGGCACTACCGCTATTGGTGGCAACTCAACGGCGCCTACTAACCTGAAGTCGTTTGCCGGTGGTTTCATCAACATGGTGTTCATGGTCAGCTCTATGCTTGCTGGTGCCTGTGCTACCCCTGAGTTCCTGATGTACATGAACTACTTCATCGGCAACGAGTATGGCAAAGACTACTGGCAGCATCCTGAGCAGCAGGCCGACCTCTCGCTGAAGAAGCGCACCATCGACAAGGTTATTACCGACTACTTCGAGCAGATTGTCTACTCACTGAACCAGCCCACTGGTGCCCGTAACTATCAGGCTGTGTTCTGGAATGTGGCTTACTACGACCGTTACTACTTCGAGAGCATCTTCGGTGAGTTCTACTTCCCCGATGGCAGTCAGCCCGACTGGGATGGTCTGTCTTGGTTGCAGAAGCGTTTCATGAAGTGGTTCAACCAGGAGCGTACGAAGACCCTGCTGACCTTCCCCGTAGAGACCATGGCGCTGCTCGTTGACGAGAATGGCGAGCCTAAGGACAAGGAGTGGGGTGAGTTTACCGCTGAGATGTATGCTGAGGGCCACTCGTTCTTCACCTATATGAGCGACAATGCCGACTCTCTCAGTTCTTGCTGCCGTCTGCGCAACGAGATTACTGACAACGGCTTCTCTTATACGCTGGGTGCCGGTGGTGTATCTACCGGTTCGAAGTCAGTACTGACCATCAACCTCAACCGTTGCGTGCAGTACGCCGTCAACCACAAGATGGACTATCTGGAGTATCTGGGACAGGTCATCGACCTCTGCCACAAGGTACAGCTGGCATACAATGAGAACCTGAAGGACCTGCAGGCCCATGGCATGCTGCCCTTGTTCGATGCTGGTTACATCAATATCGCACGCCAGTATCTGACCATCGGTATCAATGGTCTTGTAGAGGCTGCCGAGTTCATGGGATTGAAGATTACGCCTAACGACGACTATAAGAAGTTCGTACAGAGCATCCTCGGCCTTATCGAGAAGTACAACAAGCAGTACCGCACGAAGGACATCATGTTCAACTGCGAGATGATTCCTGCCGAGAACGTCGGTGTGAAGCACGCCAAGTGGGACCGTGAGGACGGCTACTTCGTACCACGCGACTGCTATAACAGCTACTTCTATGTTGTTGAGGACGACTCATTGTCAGTTATCGACAAGTTCAAGCTGCACGGCGCTCCCTACATCGAGCACCTTACTGGTGGCTCTGCCCTGCACATGAACCTCGACGAGCACCTGTCTAAGGAGCAGTATCTGCACCTGCTGAAGGTGGCTGCCAAGGAGGGCTGTAACTACTTCACATTTAACATTCCCAATACTGTCTGCAACGACTGTGGCCATATCGACAAACGTTACCTGAAGGAGTGCCCGCACTGCCATTCGAAGAATGTGGACTACATGACCCGCATCATCGGATACCTGAAGCGCGTCAGCAACTTCTCACAGGCTCGTCAGGAAGAGGCTTCGCGCCGTTACTATGCACACGCAGAATAATTATGACTAATGAGTAATGAGCCATGAGCTCATTACTCATGTCAATAGACATATGCTTAAATACGTAAATACAGGGGTTGTTTTTCAGGAGATACCCGATGAGGTGACTTTAGCCATCAATATCTCCAATTGTCCATGCCATTGTCCAGGGTGCCATAGCCGCTATCTCTGGGATGATATCGGTATGCCGTTGGATACTGATGCTATCGACGCCTTCATCGAGCGTTACGGCAACGACATCACCTGCCTGTCATTCATGGGAGGTGATGCCGACCCCGTAGGCGTCAATCAGTTGGCACAGTATATTCACGAGACCTATCCACAGTTCAAGGTGGCATGGTACAGTGGACGCCTCCGTGTCTCGCCGGCTGTCAACAAGGAAGATTTTGATTATCTGAAAATCGGACCTTATATCAAGCACTTAGGTCCCTTGAAGTCACCGACCACCAACCAGCGTCTCTATCGCCTTCGTGATGACGGTTCCTTCGAGGATATCACCTATCGTTTCTGGCGTCAGCGCGACATAGCTATATAGAAAAAGCCTGCACGTGCAGGCTTTTTCTATGTTCTCTACTCAATGAGGTTTTATTCCTCTTTGCGATCGTCGATGTTGTCACCCTCTGTGGGAGCCATCTCCTCCTCGAAATCGGAGATGCCGGCCTTAATAAGGATGTCGTACCACTGGATGAGTTTCTTGATATGGCTGTTCTGCACACGGTCCTGATCCCATTCGGGCAGCACCTTAGAGAAATACTCGTGGAGCTCGGCAGGAGTGGCCTTCTTGAAGTTAACGCTGCAGGTCTTACCGCCTTCTAAGTCGCGCATAGAGGCGAGCACCTTCATGAGGGGTACCTCGTCAGTCTCAGTGAACATGGCGATGTCGGCCAGTGAGGTGATACGGTCGGTACCGAAGGCAGGCATACGCTTGTGGGTGTCGTCCAAGGCCTCGACAATGAGGCTATTGGTGGCACGTGATACTAATTTGTACAGTCCGGGCTTACCGGAGATTGCTAAAATGGTCTGTTTCATATTTCTTTTCGTTATTTCGATGTTTCGATGTTTCGATGTTACGACATGACGTCGTTAATAAATTCCTCTATCTGACTATTGAGGTCCCGTTGGCCATCGTTGACGATTTCGTAGTCGGCACGGCGCAGGAGCTCGGTCTGTGGCCACTGGCGCTGCATCCACTGGAGTGCCTTCTCACGGGTGATGCCGTCACGTTGCATGACGCGCTGGATACGTACCTCTTCTGGTGCAGTGACCACAATGACACGGTCTACCAGTTTGTAGGCTCCTGACTCATAGAGGATAGCGCTTTCCATCCATTGGTAGCCGCTCTTTTCGAAGTCACGGAATACGGCAGGATGTACGATGTTGTCAATCTTTTTAGCGTTGGTCTCGCTCTCTAATAGGAATCGGGCAATGTCGGCCTTTTCCAAGGAACCGATGAGCTGCAACAACTGCTGGCGAACGTCTTCCGATGTACGGATGATGCGTTTAGCTGCTTGGTCGCAGTCATAGACCTCAATGCCGCGAGTTCTGAGCAGTTGACAGACATAGCTCTTGCCAGAGCCGATACCTCCTGTAATACCTATCTTCATTCCCCTTCTATCAGATAGTCTACTTGTTTGGTGTCGAGGACAGCACGGCTGACGCCATGTGGTACTTCGCGAAGGTAGAGGTTGCATTTCTCCTTGTGGCTCTCTGCGATTTCATGATAGTCGGCAACGACTACAAAGTCTTCTGCACGCAAAGAACGTATCTGACTGACACCTGCTACGAAATGCACCTTGGCATAGCGTGGGAAGGTGCGCAATACCTTTCCTTCCGGTAGATTGAGACAGTGGATGGGCACGTTGCTGATAGTCTCCTCGGTGAGTACGTCGGTATGGAACCGGATTTGTACACGGTCGGGAACGATCTTGACGTCAGGAATGTATGCCAGCTGACAGTTTACCGTCAGCGAGTCGCGGAAGTTGATGTAGTTGAGTGCCTCTGTGTATACAGCACGAATGCTGTCGAGTTTCTCTTTCGAGGCATAGATCTCGACGCTGTCTGGCAGGTACTCCACATCTGAGATGAAGTAGAGCTGGTCTGGGATGACACGGCCTGCCCAGCGGACAGGTACACGACGACACTCACCGTTATTATAGGAGAATGCTAAATGGTCGGGCTTGACGGCAGTGACTTTCGACGAGAGTTCCAAACGTTGTTCAATCATGCGTTTCAGGTCGTTGGTGCCGATGGTGCCGCTGCCACGCCCATGGTCGTAGATCTTGAATGGTATCTGGATGGTGCCCAAGCGGTCGGTATAGAGGTAAACCGCTATGAGCCATCCCTTGTCACGAATGGTTACACGAACCGTGTCTACAGGTACTGAGGTGAGCACTACATTCTTGGGGATACCCACCACGCGTGCAGGTATCTTGATCTCCTGCTCGTAGGTCTCGTTGAGGGTAATGATAAGCCAGAAGATGAATGAGAGGAAGAGGAAGATCATGAAGATAAGGAACTGCTTGTTCACATTGCTGAACAAAAAGTTCCTGATGGTGATAAATATCCGTTTGATACTCATCGCTTCTAACCTCTCACTTCATTGCGTGCCACACTCCTACCTTTAGGTGGGAGAAGCTGCTCACCTCTTACTTCTGCATCGGTGTGCTGGCAGTATCCTTGTAGACATAGCCTTTGTCGACCTTGATGACTACGCCGTCGGCTATCTTCACTTCGATGATGCCAGCAGCCAGGTCAATCTTCTTCACGGTACCATAGATGCCACCACCAGTGACAACAGGTGTGCCCTCAGTGAGGTTGTTCTGGAAATTCTGAATCTCCTTCTGACGCTTCTGCTGGGGACGAATCATAAAGAAGTACATGATGGCAAAGATGGCTACCATCATAATCAGGAAACTGGTCATGCTGCCACCGCCCTGGGCGGCCTGTGCAGCGAGAATAATCTGTGTCATTGTTGTCTATAAATATTTATGTTGTTTTTCTATTTCTTGGGTTCAATGTGCTTCAACAGGCGTCCTTTCTGGACAAGGTGACGGGCAATGGCGTCGAGCATGCCGTTGATGTAGCCGGCACTGCGTGGGGTGGAGTAGAGCTTGGCAATCTCCACATACTCGTTGATGCTGACATTGATGGGGATGCTGGGGAACGTCATCATCTCAGCAATGGCTATCTGCATGATGACGATATCCATATAGGCCAGACGTGAGAAGTCCCAGTTGCGAGAGGCTTCACTCATATAGCGCTGGTATTGGTCAGCATTCATGATGCTGGCACGGAACAACTTGCGAGCATAGTCTCTGTCCTCCTCGCTATCGTATTCGGGCAACAGTTCCTGATGACCCTTGTTCTTCTCGTCGAAACGCTTGATGGTCTTCACCACGAAGGTGTCGACAATCTCCTTGTCGTCATTCCAATAGATGCTCTGCTCCTCCAACAGACTGTCGAGGTCGGGATTGTTCTCAATGAGCGTACGATACAACTTACGCCACAACTCGCGGTCGGCGTCGTAGCTGTCTTCTGCCGAGGCCATATAATCCTGATAAATCTGACTCTCGGTAATCTGTGTGTAAATCTTCTTCAGGAATTCAGGGTTGTCGTTCCAGTTTTTCTTCTGGGCTTCCATGAATTCGTTCAGCATCTTGTTCTCCTCCAACTGCAGGGCGAAGCGGTTCATGATGAACTTCTGTGAAGGCATCTCAGTACCTTCACGCTGTGCACGCGACTGGGCGACCTCCACATGGCGGCGGGCCTCCTGGGTAATGCCTACAATGAGGGCTAACAAGTAATTGTAAAGGTCATAGGCTTTCGACAGGCTGAACAAAAGCTCCTTCTCTGCGGTGTCGATGTTCTTACTTCCATTCTGATAGTAAGCATAGGTTAACTGGACAACCTTGATTCTAATGAGTTCTCTGTTAATCATAATTCTTGTGTAAAAATAGCTATTTGATACTCTTATCGCTTGCAAAAGTACAAATAAATCCCCGATTATACAAAAAAAACACCTATTTTTATAAAAAATTCAATGATGACTTGTCTATTATCAATTTTATTTGTACCTTTGCAGCCGCTTTTCGCATCGTGTGATGGTGAATTAAGCGCAACAAACTTAATTTTAGAGTAACACATTATTAAAAAATGAAAGAAATTAACGTAAACGGTCAGAAGCGCACCGACACAGGCAAGAAGGCCTCTAAGCAGCTTCGTAAGGAGGGTATGGTTCCCTGCAATCTGTATGGTGAGAAGAAGGGTGAGAACGGTCTGCCTGAGGCTATGGCTTTCACTGCATCAATGGCTGAGCTCCGCAAGGCTGTGTACACTCCGCACGTATATGTTGTAAACCTGAACATCGACGGTAAGGAGCACAAGGCTATTATGAAGGAGCTGCAGTTCCATCCCACAACTGATGCTCTGTTGCACGCTGACTTCTTCGAGATCAACGAGACCAAGGCTATCACCGTTGGTATCCCCGTTAACATTGTAGGTCACGCTCAGGGTGTACGTGATGGTGGTCGTCTGAACCTCTCTATCCGTAAGATTGACGTGAAGGCTCCTTACAAGCAGATTCCTGAGAAGCTGGACATCGACGTTACCGAGCTGCAGCTGGGTAAGGCTATCAAGGTTGGTTCACTGAGCTTCGAGGGCTTGGAGATTGCTACTCCTAAGGAGGTTATCGTATGCTCTGTTAAGGCTACTCGTGCTTCTCGTTCAGCTGCCGCTGCTGCTGACGCAGAATAATTATGGACAAGTACTTAATTGTTGGTTTGGGGAATCCTGGCGACGAGTACGCCGAGACCCGCCACAACACTGGATTTATGGTATTGGACGCTTTTGCTAAGGCGTCCAATATCGTTTTTGAGGATAAGCGCTATGGCTTTGTCGCAGAGACCACACTGAAGGGTAGGAAGGTTTTCCTGCTAAAGCCTACCACGTTTATGAACCTCAGTGGTAATGCTGTGCGCTATTGGTTGAACAAGGAGAACATCGACCAGAGCCGTCTGTTGGTTATCAGCGACGATGTGGCTATCCCTGTCGGTCAGTTCCGCCTGAAGGCCAATGGCAGTAATGGTGGTCACAATGGTTTGGGGCATATTCAGCAGTTGATAGGTCAGAACTATGCTCGTCTTCGTATGGGCATTGGCAACGACTATCCCATTGGCATGCAGATAGACCACGTGCTTGGTAAGTTCCCTGCCGAGGAGCTGGAGAAACTGCAGCCTGCCATCAACCTTGGTGTTGATATCATCAAGAGCTTTGTCTTGGCCGGCATCGACATCACCATGAATCAGTATAATAAATTAGGGAAGGGAAAATGAACGAAGCTCGCATCGATAAATGGCTGTGGGCAGCGCGTATCTTCAAGACACGCTCAATAGCTGCCGATGCTATTAAGAATGGTCGTGTGACCATCCAGGGCGTCAACGTCAAACCGTCACGCATGGTGAAGGTGGGCGAGGTGGTCAGTGTGCGTAAACCGCCTGTGACCTACTCATTCAAGATACTTCAGACTATCGAACAGCGTGTCGGTGCCAAGCTCATCCCTGGCATTTACGAGAATGTGACGCCCCCCGATCAGTATGAGTTGCTGGAGATGAACCGCATCAGTGGCTTCATCAATCGCCAACGTGGCACAGGGCGCCCTACGAAGAAGGAACGCCGTGCGCTGGACGAGTTTGTCGGTCCGTCACTGGAGGGGTATGGTGATTTCGACTTTGACTTTGACGACAGCGACGATGATATTTGATAATCTTTTTATTGTCCTTGGTTGATTACTTTACTGTAACAACCACCCTTCTCAAATCCTTATCGGCACTTGACGAACCCACCATCAGTTCGTACTTTCCTGGTACGACCCGCATGGTGTTGGTTTTCTCGTCCCATCCCTCAAAGCTGTTGCGGGGGAAGTCGATATCTACCACCTTGCTTTCGCCTGCCTCCACTTCTACTTGCTTGTAGGCTTTCAGCGTCTTCAGCGGACCTTGCTTGTCTGCCAGATTCCTCACATAAACCTGTACAGTCTCCATTCCCTTGCATAAACCTGTATTTTTAACGGTCACGCGTACCTTGTTGTTTTTATAGACCGGTTTTGAGATAGTGAAGTTGGTGTAGCTCAGTCCGAAACCGAAGGGGAATAGCGCCTCGCCCGTATAGTAGCGGTAGGTACGGTTCTTCATGGTGTAATCGAGGAAGTCGGGCAATTCTTCTGTGTTCTTATAGAATGTAATGGGCAGTTTGCCGCTAGGATTATAGTTGCCAAACAGTACCTCGGCCAGTGCTGTGCCGCCTTGCTCACCGTCATACCACCACTGCACGATGGCATCACAGCTTTCGAGCTCTGGGGTAAGTGCTATGGCTGAACCAGAACAGTTGACAAAGATGACTTTCTTGCCTGCGTCGTGCAGCATTTTCAATACGTCGCGCTGAGCTTGTGGCAGTTCAATGCTGGTGCGGTCGCCACCCTTAAAGCCTGGCTCGCTGACCTTCATCTCCTCACCTTCTAGGGTTGGTGCAATACCACCTACGAAGATAACCGTCTCTGCCTTACCAACGTTCGTCAGCAACTGTTGCATGGTGGGGGCAAACTTGTGCTGGATGTCAAAGTCCAGAGCGGCATAACCATCCTGCTGACCATAGTCTATCTGGATGTGATAGCTCTGTCCGGCTTTCACTGTCAGTTCTTTCTTGTCGCCTTGAATGCGATGGCGTACCTTCCAAATGTCTACGATGGTGTCGCCGTTGACGATGAGGCGTAGCATGTCGTCGGCATGAATATCGAAGAGTAGTGTTTCATTGCGAGTAGGTTTGAAAGTGCCGTCAATACGGGCAGAGAAGTGCTCCAGATTGACTCCTGGTGCAAACACCGTGTTGCCGCCATTGTTCAGATGGATGGGTTGGCGCAGGTTGACGGTTGTTATTGGTTGTCCCTTCATCTCCATATTATTCCAGAAGATAGCCTGCATGCCAGGATTACCCAAGGAGTCGGTAATTTCATTGAAGCGGCTCTCGAATGACTCGTTGCGGGTCAGTCCGCAGCCTTGTAGGAAGCGTACATTGCCCACTTTTTGGCGAATTCCGTCCAGTGCAGTTACCGTCTCTGTGGCTGAGCCTGCATAGTTGCCCCACTGCATCACGCCATCGTTGGCATTCTGTCCCATCACGACGATGTTTGATGGCTGATGGCTGATGGCTGAAAGCGGCAGTACACCATTATTCTTTAGCAACACAATGCTTTTGCGAGCCATATCGAGTGCCAGTTGTTTATGCTCCTTCGAGGCAACGACACGCTCGGGAATCTTCGTCCACGGGTTCAGCTCGTCAGCGTCGAAATCGCCTAGTTCGAAACGGGCCACCAATAGGCGCCTCAGACTCATGTCAAGGTCGGACTCCTTGATGTCGCCACGCTTGATGGCGGCAGGCAGGTTCTTGTAGATACTGCCACACTCTACGTCGGTGCCAGAGAGTACGGCTTTGGCAGAGGCCTGCTCGCCATCCTTTGCCACATTGTGCCATTTAGGCAGGAAGTCGCGTATGGCGCCGCAGTCACTACAAATAAGCCCCTTGAATCCCCATTCGTCGCGCAGTATCTGCTGTTCGTAGCGGCTTTGGGCACAGCAGGCCTGTCCGTCAATGCGCTGATAGGCACACATCACCTCGGCGACGTCGCCTTCCTGTACCAATGCCTTGAAGGCAGACAGATAGGTTTCCCAAAGGTCGCGCTCTGGAAGATTCTCAATATTAAAGGTATGACGGTTCCACTCAGGACCGCTATGTACGGCAAAGTGCTTGGCGCACGCCAACAACTTACGATATTTGCTCACACCCAGGTCTTCGCCTTGATAGCCAACACCCTGCAGACCGCGTACCACAGCCAGTCCCATTTTCGTGGTCAGATAGGGGTCTTCACCATAGGTCTCTTGGCCGCGACCCCAGCGCGGATCACGGAAGATGTTGATGTTGGGTGTCCAGAACGACAGGCTCTGATAGCGCTGAATATTACCCGAACGCTTGGCCTGTTGAGCCTTGACACGAGCCTCGTCGCTGACAGCAGTAAATACTTTGTGCACCAAGGCGTCATCCCACGATGCTGCCATGGCCATGGTGATGGGGAATACAGTTGCAAATCCATTGCGCCCCACGCCGTGTAGTGCTTCGTTCCACCATTGAAACTGGGGAATGCCCAATCGTGGAATAGCTGGCGAAGTGTCCATCATCAACTTTACTTTCTCGTCAAGCATCAGTCGTCCCAACAAGTCGTCAGCACGTTGTTCGGCTGTCAACTGTGGGTTCTGGTAGGGTAGTGTTTGTGCGCTGGCCGTCATGGCGCAGGCGGCAAATAGTGCTAAGATTAGTTTTTTCATTGGTTTATTTTGTTTTACGTCCACAAAGATACGAACTTTTTCTGTAATTTCCAAATGTTGGGTAGAAAAAGTCGTGGCGACTCTGCACTGCAGAATCGCCACGATAGGATAGGTGAGAGGGGATGATTACTTCATCACGACCTTCTTACCGTTCTTGATAACCAGACCCTTGAAGTCGTTGCTAACCTTCTGACCAGCGAGGTTGTAAATAGCGCTGTTAGAAGTATTCTCAGCAGCGATAGTGCTGATACCTGTAGTTTCAACAGGAGTAATCTCGATAGAAGAAATCAGGATGTTACCAGTGCCAGAGTACTTCTGGAATGTGTAAGTCTTGCCGCCAGCCAAACCGAACTCGAATTCGTTAGCATTGGGATAGAGCTTCAGGTCGTTGGTCTCATTGCCCTCGGCATCCTTCAGACAGTAGTTAGTACCGCTTACGTTGACATAGCACTTGCGGTCGTTAACCTGTGAACCATCCTCAGCATCAGCAGCGTCGATGTTCTTACAAGAGTTCTTTGTGCAGACAACCTTTACATTGACAGAGTCGCCCTCAGCAACTTGGAATACGATGTTGGTGTTGCTCATCTGGATGTATGCCTCCTGACCTTCAGGTACCTGATACTGAGCCTTTGCATCCTTCAAAACACTGAAGGTAAGGTTCTTCACAAAGAAATCCATCTTGTCAGCACTAATGACACCATTTTCTACCTTGTAAACAGTAGAGCCATCGGTAGAAGCGTCTGTGGCCTCTTGATCAACTACAACGTCAGCAGAAGTGATGACGATAGTCTTCTTTTCCTTGATAGGATTCAGTACGTAGATGTCCTTTGTGGTAGACTTGGTTGTGAAGGTTGCATAGTCACCGTTCTTAATTTTGGTAAAAGCGGTCACTGTTGCAGACTCAGTCAGTGTAGCACCATCGCCGGCAACTTCCTCGCCACCATTTAACTTATAGAAGTTAGAACCATTCTGCTCAGCATAAGGAGAGGTAATAGTGAAGGTAGCACCATTAGTGTCAATAGAAGGAGCATCGAATACGAAGTTGACATTACCGTCATTGTCGGCACCGTCGCACTTGAAACCTTCGTCAGCACCCATGCCCCAGTCCTGATATGCCTGGAATTTAACGGTCATATCTTTATAGCACTTGATAGGCTCAGTATAGACAGGGCTGCTAGCGTTGGGCTCAGAACCATCGGTGGTATAGGTGACGATGGTAGGAATAGCTTCGTCAGAACCTTCCATCTTATATGGGTTGGCCTTACAGCTGACCTCACGGAACCAAAGACCACCTTCGAAAGTCTGGTCACCAACCTTAACGGTGGGAGTACCAGGAGCTTCGTTAGCCTCAACGATAAGATAACTAAAGAATGTATCGCCATTGTATGAACCGATATAGATGGTATAGTCATCATCTGCTGTCCATTCATAACGGAAGCCGGCATCTGTTGCTGGGAAATCTGCACCGGGTGCAGCATTCAGGGCATTCTCTAATTTTGCATCGGTAGCAATTTTGGGAATACGGGCTGATGTTCCGGTCTTATTGTTTCCATTCAGGAAGAAGATAAGTTTGGATTTTGCCGTCACCTTCATGGCAATTACGTCCTGTGCGTTCTTCAAGCGCCATGAATTGTATTTTGGTCCAGGATAGTCAGCACCATATTTGTCAACGATATACTGCGTTACATGGTTGTCATCAGCCTCATTGACTACAGAAAGATCAACCTGTCCTTTGTTTGTTGCTACAGATCCGCCTGTAACATCCAAGAAATAACCATTGCCAAATAGCTTTCCTTTACCTGGTTTAGCTGATCCTGCACCATCCCAGTCATCAAAACAAAGCACATAGCTGTGCTTGCAGACTGCGATGTCATCCACTGTTTCTGCATTAGCAGCACCAGCGAACCCCAAGAGGGCACAAATTAGAGTAAAAATTTTCTTCATAATTAATACGTTTTAGTTAATATAAAAGATTTGTTTGTAGCTTTTTATGCATATATTGGTGCAAATATAGGGGTTTTCCCTGTATTTACCAAATTTTTTTGTTTTTTTTCCGAAAATAGTCACGTAAATGTTTACGATGATTTTAAAATGATAATGGGAAGTGACCACATGTACTTTGTAGTCACTTCCTTTATCGTAACATTACTGCTTTGTCAGATAGGTTTGTGCAGGCGTATCACCATAATGTACAATGGTGATGACATCCTGCGTGCCGCTGACGGCTATGCCAACGAAGATGGCCTTCTTGGTGACCTGTCCCTTGTTGACCGTGCGCTGCAGAATCTGCACCTTACCTGTTGTTGCACTATAGTCATACTCGTAGAGTGGCAATTTCTCAGTGTTGGAGTCGTCGACCCATGTACCTTCTGTCGTGCCCTGACTCATCTTGACAGAGACAGAGTCGGTCGATACGAAGTTAAGACTCTCGACAAAGCCCTGAACTTCTTGCCCATAGGCATTAGTCTTGATACCTGTGCCGCGTACCCATGTGGTGCTGGCCAGCGATTCGGGATGGGCAGTCGTTGACCATGACGGATTGTTGGTGTTGGCATCCTCATACTCGTTAGCATCGCTGCACGATGCAATGGTCAGCCCCATAGTGAGGGCTGCCATTGCTATCATTGTCATTCTAAATATTTTCATAGTTATCATTTTTCAATTATCAGTTCTATTTGTTCCTCCAACGTGCGGCACCAGCATTGTTGTTCCAGATGTCGTTGTTCTTATTCTTGAAGTACAGATTTACGTTATACTGCGACGTAGCAGTACCGTCAAGAGCGTCTGCACGGTGCATGTGCTGGTCTTCAGCAGTAGCAGCGATGTGCGGTGGGCAGGGGCTGATGAGCAAGTCGGTAGCCGAAATATCAGCAACAGAAACCTCCAATGAGCCATTGAGCGTAGCCTTTTGGTTAGCCACTAGGAAGCCGAAGCCGTCCTTTTGGTTGCTAAAGGCGCGCGAACTGAAGATAGAGCCATTGGTCAGGTCGTTGTTGGTCGACCAGTTGTTATGGAAGTTCAGCGTGCACTGTCCTGATGATCCGTCGGACATAGGCTCTGTGTCAGGAACGTAGGCACCATACTGCTGGAGCACGCGCTGGTCACCATTCTGCTTACAGAGGATAATGAGGTTATTCTCAACATTGAATGTCGAACCATTGGGGATGCGGGTAAGCTTGAAGATGGCACCATCGCCACGTGTATTGTAGTTCACGAGAGTGTTGTTAGAGAACGTGATGTTCCACTTCGAGTTGCCCTCATACTTATACGCATCGCTGAGCTGCTGCTTGATGAAAGCTGGGAACGGACAATCGTAGAAAGTATTCTCGATAGCCTTGAAATCGGCTAGCATATTGGTCTTACCATTGTTGCCGGCACCGTCAATCCAGCAGTAACCACCAGCACCATTTGAGTAGTAGCCACAGTCAAAGAACATATTGTTCTTGATTAGTACGTGATTCCACAACTTGTAGTTTGGACCCTGCTCACGGACGAAACCGCGGACAATACGCTTGAAGGTACAATTCTCTATAACCAACGAGTCGAGCGTTATAGCCATACCGTCAGAGAACATGTTGAAGAAATAGTTACCTGTTGCAGAACCAATACCAGCCTTCTGGTCGCCATAGTTGAAACACTCGGGATTATCGAAGTCAATGTCGTAGAAAGCGAGCTTCTTCATGTAAATCTCACCACCTTCACCAGCTTCAGGTGAACGGCCGAAAGTGAACATAGAATAGGGGCAGCCATCCCACTGACGACCTTCTTTACCCTGGGTGAATACGGCAGAACTCTCACCAATACCGCAGATGACACGGGCACGGAGGCCTTGGGCTACATCTTCAGGACGTGTGCGGAGCACAAAGCCCTTACAGGTGATATCGTTGCCATCCAGATAATAGGTCTTTCCACCCTCCAGTTCAAAGGTCTGTCCTTCTGCATACTTCGTGTCGGAGATGAATTCATAGAGTGCCGGTGTGATAGGTGCAGCGTTATATTTTTCTGCCTTAGGACCATAAACGTCAGCACGCTTGTTATCGTTCTTGGGAATATCCAGACTGGACGCCTGAGCCATCAGTTCTTCGTGTTTCAGCAGGATTGGCTCGCCAGGCTGGCCGTCGGAACGGGCGGTACAGGTATTGTACTTGGCGTCGATGGGAACATCCACTGTGGGATCGACTACATCGATAACATAAACTGAGTTCGGTGTCAGACCTGTCACAACTACATAGCCGCGAGCACGGTCCTCATCGGTAATCTCGTACTTCTTCCATTTCTCGTCCACCTTCGAGTCGGGGTTGTTGGGAGAAGGAACTACTGTGAGATACTTGTAACCGAAATTACCGTTCTCGTCGATGTTGAAGTTCTCATGGTAGGCATCCCACTTGTCTTTATCATCCTCATCGCTCAGGTTGAGGCCCAAGTCGTTGATATTTGAGTTGAAGTAGACGTGCATATCTGTTTCTGTGGTCTCTGCCTGATTGACATAGATGGCCATAGGTGTCGGATAACGGTCGTTGGTCGTAATGCCGAGATACTCCTGCCACTGGCGTCCGTTGCCATGACCATACCAGTTAGAGGCGTGTGCAAAGGTCGACTCGTCACCCTTGATGTTCTGGTCTTCCTTCGACAATGCACGGATGGCAAAACGGTAGTTAGTAGAATACGAGAGGTCTTTCAGCAATAGGTCAAGTTGCTTGGGACCTACAATGGTGTCAAGTAGCAAATCGGAGGTGCCTTGAACTTTTGCCCAGGCCTCTGCACCGCCAGACACTTTGATTTGCAGTCCCATCTGAATCTGGTAGCCTGCACAGTCTTTCACGCCATACCAATAGAGGTGAATGGTATTACCGTGAGGATAAGCTCCGTCCAATCCGCTATTGTAGGGATAGTCATTACCCTTACCGCGAGTATTGTCGGTAATGAACATGGTCATAAACTCTCTGTTGGTACTGGCCGACGATGAATTGTCGTCATCCTTACACGACACCATCAAAACAGAGGTGCCTGCCAACAGGAGTAACATGATGCTATTCAATATCTTTTTCATAACGATATGTTTTTACTTTTTTACCTTTTTACTTTTTTACCCTTTAATATCCGTAATAGTTCTTATAGACACCTTCAGAACGCTGGATAACCTGGTTAGGATAGGGAAGAATATAGCGTACAGCAGGCAGTGTCTCGACTGCGGGGATGTAGTTGAACTGCTCCTGAACACCGTTACGAATAATCCAAATGTTGCCGTTGTCATCGGTACGGATGTAGCCGTAGAAGCTGTACTTACATTGGTTGTTGGGCTGAGCCGTAGCATCGTTGAACCAGTTGTAGAACTTGGCATTGCTCCAACCCTCGGCCGAGAAACCGAATGTCTTAATCTGACTGGTTGTGGGCTGCGAAATACCCTTGTAGGCATTGTAGATGCGCAGGCTGGGTAGTGACTGATTGGGGTAGAGCAAGTCGAAACTGTAAGCCGCATTGACAATATAGCCATACAACTGATTCTTAATCAAACGGTGTGCCATCATTTTCTGTTGGTCAGTACCTTCTGTGGAGTAGTACTTGTGGTAGTATACGGTGAGGGGCTTGTAATTGAATGTGTTGTCGTCGTGCAGATTGAGTGCATCCTCGAAGCCAGAGTCACCAGCCATACCGGCAGCATGGTAGCGCAGGAAGCTGTACATTAACTCCTCAGAAAGGGTGTTAGTGCGTACAAGGTCGCGCCAACGCATATTCTCACCGGCAAACTCCCATTTGCGTTCGTCCATAATAGCTTTCTGGAAAGCATCCTTACTAGCTATGGCATTGGCAATGAATGCTGCATCGCCATCGATGAAGGCACGTGCGTGAACTTTAGTCAGACAGTCGACAGCCTTAGCATCACTAGGACCACCATCCAGCTCGTTGGCAACTTCGGCATACATCAACAGTACGTCTGCATAGCGCATGTATGGGAAGTTAATACCAGTAGAACCTGTAGAGGCGTTACCAAGGGCATTACCCTCTGAAGTCCACAGTTTTGACCACTTGTTGTTGTGCACGCTGTAGTCGTTGCGAATCACAATAGAGTCAACCTGTGTATTAGTTGCATCAATACGAAAGGTGTAGTACCAAAGACCGTTGATGAACTCACGGCGCTTGTCGTTGTCACGGAACAAGAAACGGTAGAAAGCGTGTAGGCGACCATTGCCTTTCGTCTCACCCCAGACACCAGTGGTTTTGTTTTCATAAGGGCTGTAGGTAGGTCCTTGGACGTAGCCAGTATTTCCGTTAGCCTCCTTGGCGAAAGGAATCTCGAAGATGGGGTCGTCGTTGTTGACAAGTTGGTAGTTGCACTCGTTGACGAACACATTCTGATATTCCATCTTTAAATCGTGAGAGTTGGCACTGATGATAGAGTCAGTATAGCTGCGAACGGTCTTATAGTAGTCCAGATAGTTATCGGGACGCTGCATTGTACCGTAGTTGCGGCTGTCGTTCTTGTCAGGACGGAGCGAATAACCACCGGCTGTCAGAGCGATACGTGCTATCATAGCCTGGGCGAACTCCTTGGAGCAACGCTCAACAGTAACACTGCTGGCAGGTGACATTTTCAGAGATGCCTCTTTCAGATCGGCAATCAGTGCGTCCTGAATAGTCTTGCGGTCAGTGACAGGAATAAGATATTCTTCACGTTTGGAAGCTGGCGTGAATGTGAAAGGTACGTCGCCGAACATTACCACGAGGTCGTGATAAATCATGGCACGCAGACATTTGGCTTCGCCAACCCACTGCAGCACCTGAGCGTCCTGTTCCGATTCGGTATAGAAGGGGCTGTTCTCTGCTGAAGTAATAAATTTGTTGCAATATTCTACAAGATTGTAGGCTGCTGTCCAGAACTTCAGAATGTCACTGCCTTCATCGTCACAGTCGTAGCGAGAATAAGTGTTGTGCTCATGGCTGCCATCAGAACTAATCTGAATATCAACATCACTATTGTAATTAAAGGTCTGCTGATAGGCATTGCCGTACAGGTCACCGACCAAAGCTTGAGCATACACACCGTTGAGGGCGCGCTCAATCTCTGACTTCTGGCTGAAGACAAATTCCTCAGAGTAGGCTGATGGTGCATCGACATCCAAATAGTCGTTACAGGAAGTCAACGCCAATGCTGCCACTCCGGTCAGTAAAATATTCTTGATTTTCATATCTGTATCTTATTATTTAGAATGTGATGTTTGTACCGAACGTAAAGGTGCGGCTACGTGGATAGCGGTTGTAGTCCATACCTGGTGTCAGACCTGTCTGAATATCCACCTCAGGGTCGTAGCCTGAATAATTGGTGATGATAAACAGGTTAGAAGCTGACACGTAGAAGCGTGCCTTGCTAATACCAATTTTCTGAGTGAGTTTCTTGGGCAGCGTGTAACCCAGTGTTACGTCAGAGCAGCGCAGGAATGAGCCGTCCTCGATGAAGTATGAGTGACAGATGTCGGTAGTGACATCGGTGGGATTCCACAAGCTACGGTTCACATTGCCCTGCTTGTAAATATTAACAGGGTCAGTCAGATAGTATGCCTTGTACAGAATATCACCCTTCGTGCCAGTGATGCTACCATCAATGTCATTATACTGCCAGCCGTCGGCAAACTCGCTAAGAACATTGTAGAACTTGTTTTTGTTGCCTTTTGATGATGACAGACGATATGCCGTAGCATTGTTGACATCGAAGTCGAGCATGTAGGTGAAGTTGGCTGTAAAGTCGAAGTTCTTATAAGAACCACTCAGACCGAAACCGCCTTGGAACTTTGGATTGGTGTTACCGATAACGGTACGGTCGTTCTCAGTGATGCGACCATCGCCGTCGAGATCCTTGAACTTAATCTTACCAGGCAGGGTAGCGATACCACTGTTGCTATCTCCAGAGATGTCGTTGATAACGGTGACATAGCCGTCCTCACGAGGTGCACAGTTACTGCTGGTACCATTGTCGGCAGCGCTACTACCCCAAGGAACTGCCTGATAGTTGTTCTGTGGGTCGAAGTAGAATTCGTCGAACTGATAGAGTCCGTCATATACGAAACCGTATATCAGACCAACCTCGTCGCCTACACGAAGCATATAGTCCTTATAGCTGGACTTCCAGCGCTTTCCTTCTTCAAATCGCTCATTTTCTGTTCCGTTCAGCTTGTCAATCTTCATTTTGTTGTGACCGAATGTCAGACTGGCACTGAGCACATAGTCCTTGCCTTGCAGGATGTCGCCGCTGATGGAGATCTCGACACCTTTGTTGGTGACCTGTCCGATGTTCTGCATCTGGCTAGTGTAACCCACCTGCAGCAGGTTCGACTTGTAGAGCAGGTCGCGTGTAGTGTTCCAATAGAACTCCGGTGTAATGGTCAGACGGCCATTGAACAGTGAAATATCAGCAGCCAAGTTACGGGTTATAGTGGTTTCCCACTTAATACCTTTGTTATAGAACTGGTCACCGCTGTTATTGCCATAGTACTGCTCGCCTAACTTAGTAACCTCTCCAAAGCCAGGACCGCCAGTGGAGTAGATGGCATAGAGTTCACGGTAGAGGTCAGCATCGATACGGTTGTTACCTGCCAAACCGATAGCAGCGCGGAGTTTCAACTGACTAATCCAAGAAATGTCCTTCATGAACGGCTCCTCAGAGATAACCCATGCACCGCTTATAGAGGGGAAGTAGCCCCACTGGTAACCAGGAGCGAATCGTGTGGAAGCGTCGGCTCGCATGGTGGCAGAAAGCAAGTACTTGTGCTTGTAGTTATAGCTGGCCTGTCCGAAGAATGATGCCGTGCGGTCAGGGGTTGAGAGTGATGATGTAGTGGTATAAGGCGTACCGAAATTCATGTTGTCCCAAGCCTCTTGAGCTGTAAATGCAGCAGGGAACAGGTGATTGGTAGAGCTGTTTTTGCGTACTTGTGACTCATAGATTTCCGTACCTAACAGGAACGACAGATTGTGGGCATCCTTGATGCTGAACGCATAGTTTGCCGTATTGGTCCATACGTAGTTCAGACGCTTTGTGTTGTCGAGCGAAGCCACTGGCTGGTTTTTATGGATAGCCTTCGAACCTTCACTGGTGTAGCCACCATAGAAACGGCTCTGGTCAGTCCACTGCAGACCAATGGTGGCCTCCGAACGTAACATCAGCCCTTTGATGGGCTTCCATTCTAAAGCTACAGCATTGGTATAGGTATAGCTGTGCTTGATGAGCTGGTTGATGGCAATATCGCTCTTGGGGTTGGTGTAATTGAAAAGTTCTTCTTCAGCAGGGTCGGCATATGCAGGGTCGATATAACCGAACTCACGCAGACCATTGGTGGGACGATACTGCAGCACATCGATGATACCACCTGTTCCTACGTGCTCACCACCGGCACCCTCGTCACGACGGAACGAGAATTTGGGGTTGAACTGGATAGAGAAATTCTTCGTCACCTGTACATTTGTCTTGAAATTGAGGTTGGTACGACGAACGCCAGAGCCCATGATGATACCCTTGTCTTCACTCTGAGTCAGCGATAGGTTGAATTTGACCTTTTCAGAACCACCACCGATGGTGACATTAGCTGAGTAATTGACAGGAGTCTCACCCATCACCTCGTCCTGCCAGTCGTGAGAGGACAGGGTAGAGTACATGTCCAAATCGTAGGGGTTACCGAAATTTGCACGGAAGAACTTACCGTTGGTTGAACGTGTACCATTACATGAGTGCCACTGATACTGGTATTTGGCAAAGTCTGAGGCATCCATCAGGTCGAGTTTTTTGGAGATATGGCTGATGTTCAGGTTGCCATTGAATGACACCTGTACCTTACCTTCTTTGGCCGACTTAGTGGTTACTACAACGACACCATTACCACCCTTCGCACCGTAGATGGCGGTCAGAGAGGCATCCTTAAGAACGTCGATACTGGCGATATCCGATGGAGGAATATCGTTGATGTTATCCACCTGAAAACCATCGACAATAAACAATGGGTGGTTTTCCTGAGTGACCGACGTGCCGCCACGTACACGGATGTTAACATCTGCACCAGGCTGGCCGTCGACGGTTGTTACCTGTACACCGGAAATCTTACCTTGTAACGCTACAGCAGCAGATGTGACGGGCACTGCAGCCAGCTTGGCACCGCTGATAGAACCGACAGAACCGGTCAGGTCCTTACGAGCCTTGCTGGTGTAACCAACAACGACGACTTCCTCGAGAGATGCATTGTCGTCCTGTAACTTGATTTGCATGTCGGGACCTCCTGTGACTTCCTGTGTTACCATACCAATATATGATATCACTACAGTCTTTCCCTTCTGCAGCTTCAGTGTGAAGTTACCGTCGAAATCGGTAACTGCTGCATTCTTGGGATTTCCCTTCTCGACTACGGTTGCGCCAATAACTGGTTCGCCAGTCTGGTCTGTAACCGTTCCCTTAGCTGTGGTCTGTGCGGACAGATTACCCACTACTAAGAGCAAGCACATAATTAGTGCTGTTCGAAAGATAGTCTTAAATTTTACAGACATAAATTAGTAGTTTTTAAATTAAAGTAGTTAAATGTATTATTGTTTTTCTGTGCAAATGTACTAATAATACTTAACATGGCAAAATATAAAGAGTTAATTTTCTCGTAAACGTTTGCGATTATTTGCATAAAAAGAGGGCGGAAACTGTACGCCTCCGCCCCCTATTATTAGTAAGGTGTAGTTACTTTACAACGACCTTTTTGCCATTGATGATATACAGACCCTTCTGTATCTTGTCTACACGAACGCCCTGCAGATTGTAAACCTTGCCATCGGCAGTAGTCGTAGCAGGAGCAATCTCTTCGATGCCGGTGCTGACGATAGCCTCAGCAGCTTCACCCAGACCACCCATCTCGTTGGCGGCACGTACGGAGTAAACTACAGACTCTTCTCCGGTTCTGCGAGAGCCAGCCTCGTCGGATAGTGTGCTCAGATCGAAGGTGGTATCCTTTGTGTAGGCGATGACCTCACCATTCTTACAGATAGCATACAACAGAGAGTAGCTGTTGCCTGTCCATGAGAGGATGGTTCCCACCAGTTTCACGTCGGTGACCTTAGGAGCCGATTCCGTCATGAGTTGTGGGTTCCAGTCGCCGAACATCTTGTTCTTGTCGCTGTATTCCAGAGCCTCCTCAGCAGTCAGCACGGGGTTGTTGACATGACCATCACCGAAGGTCTTCTTACGACCGCTCAGGTCGATGACACTACCAGTAGAAGTTGTTGAGTTGTACTCAGCGAAGCGCTTGGGCCAGCCTGTACCCATCTCATTCCAGCCGATAGCTGAAGGCACGACATTCATCTTGGTGTCGATCCAAACAGCTACAGGAGTACCAGAGCCCCAAGGACGACCGAGGGTGTAGTTGCCGTCGACGCCAGAGCCGTCACCATTGATGACACAGTCTTTCATGACCCAACCGATATTTGCGGGTTTCGAAGGAACAGCGCAGTAGCCACCGGCAATCTGACGGAACTCAACCTGATCGAAGTAGGCGTCACCCTTACCGCAGATGTAGTCAGTACGTCCGCGAATGATACCACCCTCGAAGTAGTAGAGACCTCTGTCGTTGTTGCTGGTCCATGTATCCTGATAGCCGTAGAGACATACATTCTTGTAGATGCTCTTCTTACTCTTATCGTGAACGGCAAGGTTACGACCTCTTGCATCCTCAATACCACTCTTGATGGTAAGATCCTGGAAGTAATAATCGTCGCCACTCAACTGAAGAACGTCACTATTGCCGATACCGTCGTAGATGCTGGTCGTTCCAAACTGACCAGCGAATGTCTCGTTGGCAGCAGCCTGTGTGATGATGGTAGCGTCACGGTCTTCGCCGATGAACGAGATCTTGCCACCTGTTACATAGGTGATGGGATCTGGACGGTCCTGATTGAAGTAAACCTCGCCAGTGTTGCTGTTGGTATGTGTGTAGTGCTTGTTGGCACCACTTGGCAATGCATAAATACCCTTCTTGATGAAGATACGATAGCGAGTGGTCTTGTCGGCACGCTCGTTGGCAGCCTTGATAGCGGCAGCTAGTTCCTCAGCAGTAGAAACCACTTCGTCATAGAGACCTTTCTCAATAGTCGGGCGTTCCATCGTGGTGAAGTTGATGGCGATAGCATCAGCGAGTGTAGCACCTGTCAGGTTCTGCACCGTGTTGGCGGGCAGGGTGAAGGTGTATTCTTTGCTGTACTCAAGACCCTTGTATTCGAAGGTGATGACCTTGCCGCTAACGGTAGGAGTCAGTTCCATGGCGCCGAGTGTAGCAACTGTGCCCTCAACCAACTGAACTTTCTTGTCGAAGTTGAGCACAATCTTACCCGATGCAGAAGCACCAGTAGCACCATTGGCAGGTACTGACGACACGAGGGCAGGAGCCACGGGATCGTCAACCAGTTTCGGTGTGCCGGTGATGAAGAACATAGCCAGCGTGTTACCATCGTTGGCAGATGCTGCACCATCAACATTTGAGGTCTTGTCGGCAATCATACGGATGAAGAGATCCTTCTGGTTGTTGGCTGCTTCAGGCAGTATCTCGTTGAACGAAGCAGGAGCCTTAGCACCTTCCATCGTAATGCTACCGAAGTTGGTCCAGTTCTCACCGTCAGTAGAGAATTCTGCGTTGTACCTCTGGTAAGCATTATAGTTGTAGAGCATCTGGAACTGTACGGTGATGTTGGTGAAGGCCTCGGCATTAACCTTTGTCTGCCAGTGCCAATTACCTACGTCGCCATTGCTAGAACCAGTGCGCCAGTTAACGGCAGCACCCTTGAAACTCTCATAGCCACCAGCGGCCTCAGTGCTCTTGTCGAGCCAGCCACTGGACTCACCTGTTGCGGTGTTCACCAGACTCAGAGCATCAGCATCGTTGTCTGCTGCAGCAAAATCAGCCTTGCGGCCTTCGCCACCCTTCTTGTAGAAGTCCCAACCGGCGATGATGTCTGCCTGAGCATAGACAGCGGTCAGTGTTACGTTGTCGTCCATTTTGACAATCTTGTTGGCAGCGGTCTCGCCGTCGCTCCAGTTTGTGAAGGTCACGAGACCCTCATACTGGTTGGCGTTCAGTTCAACAGTCGTGCCAGCCTCGTACATCATCTTTCCGTCAACCAATGTAGGAGCGGGGCTAATGGTTACCATGTAGGGGTTGGTACCATCGATGGTCAGAGCCAGTTCGTAAGTCTCAACGGCCTTGAAGTTAGCAGTCAGCGTCTCATCGGCGTTAACGGTGTACTTGAACTTAGCCTCGGTAGATACCTCGTCACCAGCAGCATTGGTCCAGTTAACGAAATCATAACCGAAGTTTTCGGTAGCGGTGAGAGTCACCTCGCTGCCTGCCTCGTACTGCTCGCTGACGGGATAAGTGCTCACGGAACCACCCTCTGCAGGATTGGATGCTGTGGTCAGTGTGTACATGGCAATATCGGCTTTCTCACCATTGATGAGACCATCAATGACAACTGCGCCGAAGGCACCTTCCTTGGTTGCACCTACACCAATGGTTGATTCCAAGAACAGCGTCTCGCCAGAGGTGAGTGCAGACTGTTGATCGGGTGTGAGATCAATTGTGTACAGATAGATGGCCGTTGCATCGTAGGGCTTCTGAGAACTGGTCTTGCCAGAACGCAGGGCCGTCCATGTTCCTAATATGATAGGCTCACCGTCGCCAATGCGAGCAGAAACGGTAATGCCATTTTCCACATCAGTGCCGCAACGATTTACATATCCAGCGATTCTTGTCGGAGTGAAGGTGAGACCTGCAGCAGGTTTAACGCTCCAGACAAGTGACTTGGTAGTGCCTGAAGGCTTGAACTTGATGCCGGTAGTTTCTTTCTGTGCATTTTCGTTGGTGATGTTTGAAATACCTGTAATCTCAGCATCACCGTAGTCGAATGCAACAGTGGTGAAGACACCGTCAGGCTCTGATCTGCTGGCACCAGGATTTTCGGTGTCATTCATAAACCACTCTGCCTTAGCATGCACATTGTCGTACTTCTGACCACCACCTTGGCTCTCTACAACAGGCAGTACCACCTGAATATAACGATAGTATGCGCCATCATTGCCAATCACAACGTCAACAGTCTCAGCAGCACTGGCAACGGTGTAGTTGATAGTCTTACCGCTGGTGTAGTCGGTCTGTCCGTCGATAGAGGTTGTTGTCAATTCGTTATAAGCCTCGATGCTGACGGTAGCGCCCTTGCAAGAAGGAATGGTCCACTTGGTTCCGCTGTTGAGCTGTGCCCAGTCTGTCCAGTTACCGTTAGCGAACTTACCACCGTTGTTGGTGTCGAAGTCAGCCTTCACATCGATGACCTTGTCGCCGATGGTTGCCTGAGCAACCCAAATGCCTGTAGCGTTCTGATAAGCAACGGTAGGAGCACCTGCGTCGCGACGGAAGTTATACTTCAGTGTAACGGGCTCTGTGCGGTCGGCCAGTGAAACGGTGTTGGCAGTGAATACTGGTGTCAGCGTGACACTCTCTGCATCGGGAGCCGTGATTTCCTCACCAGGAGCGTAGGTATTGGTACCATCGGTCCAGCCTGTCAGAGTTGAACCTTCCTTATAGAGTGTGAAGTTCTTGGGCAATGTGTACTTCTTGCCAATGCCTGCAATCTCTTCTGCTGGAGCAACACCCTCAGCACCACTTTCAGTAATGTCGAAGATGAACTTCACATCGCTAGGAATATCCTTCGGGTCAACCTTCTCTACAGCGAAGTAGGGAACGTATGAGCCACCGCTTATTCTCAGTTTTGTAGCAACCTCTTCCTTATAGTAGAATGAAACAACATTCTTCTCCTTGTCGCTGTGATAGCAAGCACCAGTGTTAGTGTTGAATGTACCAATGGTTGTGAAGGTGGCTCCATTCTGAGTTTGGACAGTGACGTCACCGCCCCATGCACAAGTTCCCATCGTAATCTTCACGGGGCCTTCTACATCGACCATTGCCATGAAGTTGCTGATACCATGTTCGTTGCTGTGCCATTTACCACTGATAATAGCGTTGGCAGTCTCGTCTTCGACACTCACACGAGTGAATGTGCCGTCCTGGTTCATCTTCAAGCCAGCTCTTGTCATTTCGGCATCAGCCGTTGTGAAGAAACTCTGGTTAGTGAAGTCTGCCTTGATGTCAACAAACTTAGACTCTTCCTGTTCAACGACGGGCAGGTCTATCTTGACGATGCTGTAGTAGCTGCCGTCGCCAATAACGATGTCGAGGGTCTCAGCATTAGACGTTACCGTGTATTCAATGTTCTTTCCAGGAGTGTAGTTGGTCTCACCATTGATAGTTGTTGTAGTGATATCGCTATAGGCTTCAGTGGTGAAGTAGGCTCCCTTGCAAGAAGGAATGGTAAACTTTGTGCCAGCGTTGACTTGTGCCCATTGGTCAGTACGTCCTACATTGTTAATCTTACCACTGGTAGCATCAATGTCCATCTTCACGTCGATTTTCTTGCCGTTGACGTCGGTCTGGCAAACGATGAAACCTTTGTTGCCTTGGAAGTTAATCTTACCTGCACCACTGCTCACACCGAGAGGCCATTCCAGATGGACGGCTGACGTGCGGTCGGCCAGTGATACTTCGTTGGCAGTGAATACGGGAGTCAGTGTAACATCCTCTGCCAATGTGATTTCGTCACCAGCTTTGTACTGGTTGGTGCCGTCAGTCCATGTTGTCAGCGTCTTACCCTCAGCATAGAGTGTGGTATTGGCAGGAATCTTAACCTTCTCGCCGATATTCTTTTCAATAGCATCGGGCAAAACTCCTTCAGCACCACTCTCGCCTAATGCGAAAGTAACCTTTGCGGTATGAGGAATGTCTTCTGGATTAACTTTCAATACGGCAAAGAAGGGAACGTAACTGCCGCCAGCAATGGTAAGCGTGGTTGCTTCACCTGTATAGTAAGCAGCGACGACGTTCTTAGCCATGTCTTGGTGATAGCATGCACCTGTATTGGTTGTGAAACTGGGTACAACTTCTGTACCTTCAGCATTCTTCACGGTGACATTGCCACCCCATGCACAGGTACCAAGGATAATCTTTACAGGGCCTTCCACCTTTACGGTAGCTGAGAAATTACTGATACCGTGCTCCTTAGAGTGCCATTTACCACTGATGACAGCATTTGCCGTAGCATCGTCGGCAGCTACACGTGTAAACGTACCATCCTCGTTCATCTTCAGACCGGCAGTAGCACCGTTGGCGTCAGCTTCGGTGAAGAAGCTCTGGTTGGTAAAGTCTGCCTTGATGTCGACGAAACCAGCTTCTTTTTCCAACATGAAGTTGGTGGGATATAGCTGGTAGGTGGTATCTTCGTTCTTTGAATATACTGCACCCATACCCTCAACGGTGTACTTCTTGCCTGCAACAAGAGCATCGATAGCAAGACCGAAATTGTTATAAGCTGTAAATGTTGTCTCACCAACCTTGAAGGTCAGGGTCTTATCACTTGCAGAAACAAACTCAGCGTTCTGAATAGTACATCTCTTGTTGATGTAATTCTGCAACTTGTCAAGTGTAATGATGGCAATGTCCACCATTTCTTCACCTTCCTGCTTCACAACATTGATGTCCGAAGCAGCGGCAATCTTGATTTCGGGCAGTCCGTTGTAAGAATACAGTTGTCCGACCAACGAACCATTATATCTGGCTCCTTCCTGCATGCCTGATTCAACACCATACAGTAGCATGTCGCCATCGCCAATCTTATGGATATAAGTGTAAAGGCCGTTAACATAGGTAACAGTAATACCTGTGAAGGTGTACTTGACATCTTTCTTTGTCGAAGTGATATTCTCCAACATATCTGCGATTGTGGTGTACTGAGCGTACTCCTTGACAGTCAGCGTAAAGCTCTTCTCGCAGGGCTTATAAGTGTCGTTACCAGCATATTTGGCAGTGATGGTGGCTGTACCAGCTTTCAGGGTCTTGAGAACCTTCATAAGAGCTTCGTCTACCTCGAACTTGGCAACAGTCTCATCGCTGCTCTCCCAGGTGATAACTGCATCAGCGATGCCTGCAGGCTCTAATCTTGCTGATGGCAGTGCAACGATGTCGCCAACACCAGTTGTAATCGCACTCTTGTCAAGCGTAATGGAAGTGGCTGTGCGGGTGTCGCTGACATTTGCCATAGCTAAAGTTATGTCATCAATATCACGCTTTGCAGTCGTTCCGTCGTAGAAGATTCCAACGTAAACATTAGAATATGAACTAAGATCCTTAGAAACTTCTACCCATGTGCCTTTTGCCATGGACGAAGCGGACTGACCATCTCCTACAACACTCCATGTTGCACCATCTGAGGATACTTTGACGTACCACGTTGATGCTGTTGTGTTGTTAGATTCCTTGCTGACAAAGAATGTAAGCACTCCAGGATTGGCAATTGCTTCCTTTGTCACGATTGATCCAGAGGCTTTGCCATCGGTGCAACCGTATTTGCTTCCTCCATGAGCTGTTACACCAGAATTAGAGTAATTGGAAACAATTGTGGTGAAAGTCCAATCACTGTAACTTGCAGCATCACTTTCGAAGTCGATGGTTAGAGGATCAGCAGCATGTGTCAACCCTCCAAACAGCATGACGAGCATACTCAGAAGCGAAAAACGTAATAGTTTGACTACGTCGAAACTACTCACACTCGGCAAAGTCCATGCACGAGCATGACTCTGCTCTCGTTTAATCGTAGCTTTGTACTTCATAATTGTTTTGTTTTTAATGTTAGTAAATTATTGTTGTATTGATTTGTTCTTTATTTTAGTTTCAGGGCTTATAACTCTGCAAAGATACACATTATTTATAATATATGGTCCTATTGAATGGAATTTTTTTAGTTAAAGTTTACGAAAACGATTACGGATGATAAAAAAAGTCCGTAGTTAGCGAACTTGTAGTCCGTAGGCGTCGGACTCCCAGTCCGACGCCTACGGACAAGACATTCACATTGTTTATGACAATGGGAGGTTAATACTGCAATATTTTCTTGCCGTTCTTGATGACGATGCCTTTGTAGTTCTCTTCAACCTTCTGGCCAGCAAGGTTATAGGTGGTGGCAGCAGTGGCCTTGACACTCTTGGGAGCGGTGATGCCCGTAGCAGTCGAGATATAGCGGAAACCAGCTAGGCGCCATTTGGTACCTGTGGCCTTGAACTCGTAGCTCTTGCCGGTCTCAAGGGTATAGACGAGACCATCCCATGCTTCGATGGCGGGGTTGGGGGCTGTGCCGTTTTCCACTTCTGCATCGGTGCTCAGCACCTTGCCTGTCAGGCCGTTTTCGCCCTCAGTCATATAGACTTTCTTGTTGGTAGCGATGCCGCCGCCGAAGAAAATGGTCAACGTACCGGCCTTCGTTGTGGTGAAGGTGACAGGATTGCCGTTGCTGGCGGTAGTGGCATATTTGCCGGTTAGGGCCACACCGTCAACCTCCTGGGCATCGCTGCCAGAACCGCCGATGGTCCAATCAATGTTGCTGAAGGTCATGGTGATGCCGTCAACCTCGTTGATGATACCACCTGCCGATACGTGGCCATCGCCACCCGTGATGGCATACCATGTGGCCAGCGAAGTGGAACCTCTGTCAACGGTGGGAATGGTGGAGAGGATGTAGCTGGCATCGTTGCCCAGCGTGGCACCAGCACCTTCCTCGCCTGTTAGGTTTGCAGGAACGTTAGCGGCAGTAATCTTCGAATACTGATAGGGAACCGTCACTGTGCTGCCTACGCCTGTGGCGCTGTAGTTGTTGCCGCTTACTGTTACGTTGCGGTTGCTACCACTACCCGTCAATGGGGAATTGACACCTGAGGCAGCATAGTTGTTCTCTACCAAAGCCTTACAGCCATCATTGATGGCAATACCCACGCTGTTGCCTGGGCAGTTATGGTAGTTGTTGACCAGATGTACGTAGCAGTCGCCACACTGTGGGAGACGGCGTACGCAGCCCGCGCCCCAGATGTTGCTGGCAAAGGTGAGGTGAAGAGTCATTTGACCATCAGCCCATCCGCATCCGCAAGTGTAGGCATGTGAATAGCTGCGCGAGGTGTAGTAGAAGTAGTTGTAGGTATAGGTAGCCCAGTCGCAACGCTTACTGTCGAGAGCACCGTCCTGAGAGTCTACGAAGGTGCAGTGGTCAATCCACACATGCTGGCCCTGATTGGTTATCAGGTCAGATCCGTCGATGTCGACAGAGCCAGGACCAATCAGAGAGAGGTTGCGGATGATGATATTGTCAGCGGAGGTCTCGATGTAGAAGATGCCAGACTTGTTGGGCAGAGAATAGACGCCCGTCTTCTGGTACTGCAGCTCCATCATGGCCTTCTTTGTGAAGAAGGCACGCTCATCACAGGTGATTTCTGTTCCATCAGGGAGTGTACCGGTATACTGTTTGGTGCTACTCAGTCCCTCAAGGTTTTGCTGCTTCAGGTAGTTAATGTCGTCAGCGGTCAGATAGAATTTCGTACACAGACGGGCATCGTTGATGCCGATGAGAGTTTTGTTCTTTGAACCAATACTTACATATTCATTCAAGATGAAGTCACCATTGGAGCCGTCGAAAACGATGATGTCATTTTGGGCGATGGCCTGCTTAATCTGGTTGTCATCGGTCTGTCCACCGCCTAAGGCAGTCAGGGTAGTGGTCTTGGCGTCCGTAAAGCAGCCGCCGCTGAGGGTGAATGCAGTACCTGCCTCGTCGGAGCAGGTCGCCCAGCCCCAAGGTGCCACATTGTTGCTGGCCATAGTTGGCATGAGGACTACGGCACTCAGTAGTGTGAGAAACAGTTTTTTCATACTTTTCTATGTTTATTTGTTAATCTTGATTTTCTTGGTGCTCTTGTGACCGTCAGCATGTGTGGTGGAACAGATGATGATGCCAGCCTGCGGTGCGCTGAGCTGACGCCCTTGCAGATCGTAGTAGGTGGTGCTGATGACTGCGCTGGAACCGGTTACGGTATTGATGGCCGTGGGGTCCTTGTAGACAGGGTAGTGTTCGTCGATGGTGCTTTCGGCATCGGCATTACCAGCCTTCATGATGTCTTCCACGAGAGAGTTTGCATAGACCTCCAGATTAGTATACCAACCCTTTTCGGTGTCCAGTGTATAGAGGTTGCCGTCACTCTTGTCGTTGGGGTTCAGACCATTGGCCGTCTCCCAGTCATTGGGGATGCCATCGCCGTCAGAGTCGAAATTTGCAGGATGGCTTGTGGATTCCAGAGCATATTCACCCTGGTCTTTAACGAAGTCGATAATTCCAGGGAGATGGGTAATGGTCTTTCCGTCACCGGTTTTTGTGGCTGAACCTGTATAGGTGGTGGTACCGTTGGCAGCTTCTTGCATGTAACGTTCATCTACAGCATCGCGGTAGAGTGACGCACCGACGTTAGCTAACACTTTCTCGTAAGCTGTTTGGGCGGTATGAGTTGTTACTTTACCAGTAGCAATAGGCTCGTCAAGCTTGATTTTGACACAGTCAACGCCACTGCCGTTTTTGACATAAGTCACATCATCGCCATACATGTGGTCAGCATCCGGACAGTATTTCTCACCATTGATGGTAGATGTGCCGTCGTCGTAAATGACACCTTTCCAGTCGTAGTTCTCAGGACTGCTGGCAGCTGTCACGTAGTTGCCATTGATATAATAACGGGCGCAGTAACCCATGAATGGCGAACCACTTGCATTGTCGCTTGTTGCCACAGAAATCTGAGTGACACGTGTCTTGTTGACTGTGGCAGGCCCCGCCTTGTAGTAGTTGTTGACAATATTGATGTTGCCACCGCCTGTACCACCATAGCAACCATTGCCGTTGCCCCAGTTGTACATCACACAATTGCGGAAATCAACGTTTTCTGCCTGAATAGAATTGGCATACTTCGTGTTGTCGTAGCCCGACCAGTTGTATCGTGCACCACAGAAACGTGGCACGCGGTTCTGCATGTGGCAGAGGAAGTTGTGGTGGAACGAAGCGTCTTTACCACCCCAGATGCCACCATAGCTGTGCTCGCCCTTTGAATGGCCAGGGTTTGCCAACGCCTCTCCGATCGTACACCACTGCATGGTGAAGTCGCGGTTGTCGTAGAACGAGGCAATCTCATCGATGCTCCACGAGAAAGAGCAATGATCGAGAATGATGCCTTTGAGATTACGTGCCCAAGTGGCATCTGCACCGTCATTGATATCCTTCTCTTCACCGCGGCGAATGCGAATGAAGCGCATAATGATATTGTTTCCATTCGGGCGTACGGTGTAGTAGCGGAGAGTGATACCGGGGTAGGGAGCCGTCTGTCCGAGAATAGTTGTATTGGCACCAATAGTGAGCTCTTTTTTAAGGGCTATTACACCACCAACGTTGAAGACTACAATCTTCTTGCCACTGCCGTTGACTGCCCAGCGAAGCGTTCCCTTGGTACTTGTTTTCCCGTCATCAGTAAGAGATGTGACAATGCGTATTTCACCTTCACGTCCCCCCGTGACATAGCGTCCATGACCTTCAGCACCAGGAAATGCGGGAGCCTGTTCTTGAGCAATAGCCATGATAGCCATCATGGCAGCTATAAGTGTAAGTAGTTGTTTTTTCATATTTTCGTTGTTTTGTAGTTTCTGGGTACAAAATTACGAAAAGGTTTTCGATTATGTGCACATATTTTAATAATATCGTTACTTAAACGTTTACGCGATGATTTTTCTACAGAAATCTTTTGTCTATTTGAAAATACTATGTATATTTGCCCCAATAAATCAAAACGAACTATGAGACTAATTGCTGTGTTCTTGCTTTCTACTCTGTCAATGGTCATGTCGGCTGCAGACTACGATATCAATCAACCCTTTGGCTTCTGTACCCGTGCTTCACGTACAGATGCAGTTTCTACCTATGATGTTACTGGTGGCGGCTGCTATACCTATCCTGTGCCCGACAGTTTTGCAGGCAGGGTGGCTGTCTTGAAATCGGACGGAGAGGATATGCGACAAACGATTGAGGATGCCGTCAGACTGTATGATGTCGTCATCCTTGACGGTTCTAATGGTGACTTCATCGTGTCGAGCAATGTTGGCGTATCCGCATCAGACAAAACGCTGTTAGGCATTAACAACGCCCGTATCCGTACCCAATGGTTTGTAACTGATGAAATCAGGGCTATGCTGGACGCTGCCGGTGTGCCCAACATGAGTACCAGTGGTGGCGGTGGCATTCTTCCTAATGGCCATAGGGTCAGGGAAGAAGCAGAATATAATACGCGCAAGATGATTATCGAGATGACGGGCGACCAGAACGAGACTTATCGCAATTCGGGCATCCTGAGTCTGAGGAATTGCCAAAACATCATCATCCGTAACATCACTTTTATTGGTCCTGGCTCCATTGATGTAGGCGGTAACGACCTGCTATCGTGCGTCAATAGAACCAGGAACTGCTGGATAGACCATTGTGCCTTTATGGATGGCATGGACGGTAACTTCGATATCACGGGCATGTCCGACTTCATTACCGTCAGCTGGTGTACGTTCAGCTATACAGAGCATTCATACATGCATCAGAATACCAATCTCGTGGGCTATAGCGACAGGGAAGTGATGGGTTATCTGAATACAACCTTTGCCTTCAATTGGTGGGGAACGGGTTGTAAACAGCGCATGCCGATGGCCCGTGTGGGCAAGATTCACATGCTGAACAACTACTTCACCAGTACCACGGCCAATAACTGTATCAACCCACGTGTTAACTCAGAGTTTCTGATAGAGGGTAACTACGTGGAAAAGGGCGTGAAGCATTATTACAGTCAGAATGGTGCCATAGCAGTAACTTGGACAGCAGATAATTACATTACTGAGGCCGAAGGTCTACCCACTTCCGTGGGAGCTACAGTTAGCGTACCATACGACTATAACGTTGTTCCGTACTGTGATGTACCCGAAATGGTGAAGAAAGGGGCAGGCGCCACCCTTTTCACGAAACACTGAGTGTTATTGCATACGACGCAGACCTTCCCAGCGAACATTCCATGTGCCGTCTTTGGGGAATCCTGGATTAAGCACGTCCTTGCAACCGTCCCAACCGGCACACATCATGGCGACAGCGGTAAGAAGGGCGCCATTGCCAGGCAAGTATAGACGCAGGCGATCTGAGGTCTGGAAGTTATGTCCATTCTTCAGATAAGTATTCTTCTGTGTGTCGATGAGTAGGGCGTCAAGTGCCGTCTTGGTATCACCGATGCGGGCAGCGGCCATTGCTATCATACCATAGTCCCAGCCCCAAGTAGTCTGGAAGTTCCAGTTTTTCATAACCCAGTCCATTGTCTTGTGTGCTGCGACACTGTCGCTGTTTACTGAACAAGAAGGCAGCAGACCGAAGGCACCCAGACAGGCCGGATGGTCGTTGCGGCATTTATCAGTGAAGGTCTCGGTAGCCAATACGGGTGCAGCACCTGCCGCAACGGCATCGAACGGGTCGAAACTCTTTAGTCCTGTCGTTTTTCCCTTAGGTAGGCCAGCGGTGATAACGCCGTCCTTAGTCAGAGGTAGGGGAGACATGGCGTTGACAATTTTGTCCCATTCTTCATGACGGGGCTTGCCCATTCGCTCGCGCCAGTTATTGGCAACGCTGAGCCCATAGCACCAGTATGCCAATTCGAAGGGGTGGTTGTACGAGAAGTCCTTCGACATCGACTCTTGCATGGCGGTGGCACCTTGCAAGAAATATTTGCCAGTTTTTTTATCGTAGCTCACAAAGTCAGCCATGAATTCTGCGGTGCCCTCTACGTTATCAGCATATCTCTTAAGTGTCTCAGTATTTGGATTGGCGCGATACATCTCCTCAGCTAAGTAGATGTAGTGAGGCTGTTGCCAAATGAGGAAACTACCTGTGTTAGAAGGCGCCTCACCTGCCCAAGGATCGGTCATCTTCATCCAGCGCAGACCTTTAAAACCTTGACGCTTGGCAATATTCTTGGCTACGGGAGCAGCCGTTTTGTTGTACCACTGAAGCATCTGCTCCACAACTTTCGGCTGATTCCACAGGGCGAAGTCAACGGCGTGCCACCACGTCATCTCCAAATGAGGACGACCAAACCATGAGTTGTATGTCAGACCGGTTTCCTGTGGTGGCATATTGTTGGCACAGTTAATACGGGTGAGGTATTGTGAAAGCACCACGCGGCGCTCCAGCTCTTTAGCACGAGGGTCGGTACACTGGCTAAAGTCTACGAAAGCTGTCTCGCTCCAGAATTGATGCCAGAACTTTTGTGTAGACTTCTGGGCATCTGAGAAGCGGAAGGGAGCGATGATGTGGCGTTCTTGGTGTCCGCCATTTGTGAGATATTCCACCTCGAAGGCTAAGTTGTCTTCGTTGGTCGTGAGTTGCCAAGTGTGTGTGTCTGTTTCAGTGAGTTTAGCCTTTCCTTCCCACCTTAGATAGATAAAATAAGTGGTGCTGTCCATACAATGCTCGATTTCCGCATAATTGTCAGCTTGTATGACAATACGGCTCTGGTGGCGGTCAGGTTTCGACCAGTCAGCAGCATCATCAGCATGTTTGCCAGTAGGATAGGGCAGACGGATGGTGACACTTGCTTGACCTTTTTTCAGCAATGGGGTGGTAATGCGGTAGGAGACGGCGGCGAGGGAAGGGTGTCCAAGTGTTACGACATCGACAGGGGAACCGTCGGCAACAAAGTGCGATTCAATCTGGCCGTGCCAAAGTTGTAGCTGCTGATGGATGTCACTGAGACCTTTCAAGGGAATTGGTTGACCGGCGCCATCTTTCAGCGATAAACCGACGGCACCGAGATTTACACGGTGGGGATTGACGCGGAAGTACTCGGTGGCTGCGATACGACGGGAAAGACTGTCAGCGGCAGAACCGCTGACCACAGATTTTGGTTTCTTGTATTCTACCGCATATACCTCTGGATGACCATGTCCAAGGTCAAAACTTTTCTCGCTGTCGGCGGGTTTCAGTCCCAGGGTATTGGGAAACGAGTGCCAAATCAGGTCACACATGGCTGTAAGGGGAATCCCGTTCTTATAGTCATCGAGGTAGGTCTGCATGCCCGTGACATCAACGGTGGTGGCAAAACGTCCGTTGCCGACTGAAAGAGAGGCCAATGGGTCGGCCTCAGTAATGATGGGGTTGTTGCGAAAAAGAACAGCCTCGCGATCAATCGAGGCTGTTATGTTTTCTGTGGTGTATCCGAGCATCTCCATCTCTAACGAAGCCCAGATAAACGGTCCGATGCCCTTGGCATCGTTGTCTCTGATTTCTTCGCTCAGATAGTAGTTGAAGCTACCATCACGTCGTTTGTTCTCCTTGACAGTACCCTTGGGGTTCACCATCTTCAGGGCTGCTTCCACCTCGGGTGTGGCTGCTGGACCAAGACCTGCCACACTGCAACAGTTGGTCAGCGAGATCGTCTTATCGGCATTCACCTTGATAAAGTTCTGAATCATGCCTTTATAGGCCTTGATACCAGCGTCACGGTACTTGTCGCCTACATAGCCCTTGCGATAGGCCTTCAGTAGTACATAGGTAAACATTGCTGAGCATGTCGACTCCAAGTAGTTGCCTTCGCGTTCAGGTGAGTCCATTACTTGATACCATACACCAGTCTTCTTGTCTTGCCACTTGATAACGGCATCAAGGTCCTTCTTCAAGAGTTCTATGACCTCCTGTTTACGCGCATAGTCATCGGGCAGGGCGTCAAGTACCTCAATGAGGGCCATCGAGTACCAACCTTGGGCACGTCCCCAGCAATGCTGTGACAAACCTGTTGCCTTGTCAGCCCAGAAAGTCTTGCGTGTTTCGTCGTAAGCGTGGCGGTTCAGACCTGTCTTGGGGTCAAGAGTGCGTTCATAGGTAATCTTCAGTTGGTTGACAGCATCGTCATAGATGTCAATGACAGGATCTGTCTTGGCTTTCTTTGCCTTTTTGCCCTTCACTTGAGCGGCCTTTTCCGTAATGGGAGCAGTCAGACAGCGGTAAGGTAGACCCATGAAAATACCGTCGAGCCATACCTGGTAGGCATAGATGGCCTTGTGCCAGAACACCTTGTCGGCCTTGGTGCGCGGCTGGTCTTTCAACTGCTTCATCATCGTCTGCATGGCCAACAAGTTCTTGGCCTCTGGCCATTTCTGGTACATACGCGTCACAAAATGACCTGTACGGATGTTGTCGAGGTTATAGTCAAGAATGTCATAGCCGGTGATGTTTCCTTTCTCGTCAATCATCTTGTCGGTATACATCTGGCAGTACTTGCGGATGTCCTCACCACCATAGCGCAGATAGGTATCGAGCATACCTTCCAATTCAATTCCCATCACATAGCTCCACTTGGGCTTCGTGGCAAAGTCGAGCATATAACTCTCTGGTACACGCTTCATTTCTGAATAGGTGAGCCACTCAGAGTAATGCTTGTAAGGGAGATTCTGCAGAACAAGTGAGCCATTGATAAACAGGTTATCGTAGGTGATGTCTTGAGCTAAACCAATCTGATGGATAGGCTTGTTATAGACACCATTAAACTGACAATTCTTTACGGTGATATTGTTGATGGTATAGGCTAACTTCGGGTCCTGATAACCAACAATCATCACGCCGTATTTCGACTTCTGGCAGGTAACGTTCTCCATAGTCACGTTGCGGATGGTGGGGTAGAAGCCACGACAGCATACCTCGCGGGGCTCATAGTCGGTGTTGAGTTTAAGGACGGCTTCACCACATTGACCAACGGTGACATTTCGCATATTAATATTCTCAATGATGCCGCCACGACAAGAGTTGGTCTTGATACGCAGCACACGGTCCAGACTAGGAGAGTCCATCTCGCAGTTCTCGGCATAGACATTCTGGCAACCACCACTGATTTCCGAACCGATGACCACACCACCGTGACCATTATTGAACTTACAATCACGGATGATGATGTTCTTTGAAGGACGTCCGGCAAACTTGCCCTGACCACCCTCACGACCGTCGTTGTTGCGACCACTCTTGATAGCGATACAGTCATCGCCAGTATTGAAATAGCAATTTTCGATGAGCACGCGGTCACAACTCTCAGGGTCACATCCGTCACCGTTAGGACCGTCATTGTTGATATGTACGCCACGCACGGTGATGTCTGTCGATAGCAGGGGATGTATGACCCAGAAAGGAGAGCGTAACAGGGTGATGTCTTCAATCAGAATACCTTCACATTGGTTGAAATTGACCATTTGTGGGCGCAACCCGTCCGTAGGACCAAACTTACGCTCGTCCATAGGCACTCCATCCTCGGCATATTTCAGCAGACGGGCACGGGCACCCATGTTTTGGGCTATACCACCTTCCTTCATACCAAATTTCTTGCTGCCGCACCATGGCCACCATGTTTCGTTGCTTCCGCCACCATCGATAGTACCTTTACCTGTAATGGCAATATCGTGAGCCTGATATGCATAGATAAGTGGTGAGAGGTTCCAGCAGTCCAGACCTTCCCAGCGTGTTGGGACGATAGGATAGAGTTCTGGTTCAAAAGCGAACTCCAGAACGGCACCTTCTTCCACCACAAGATTAACGCCTGATTTCAACTGAATGGCTGCTGTCAGGAACTTCTGACCAGCAGGAACAATGACACGTCCGCCACCCTTCTTGCTGCAGGCATCAATCGCTTTCTGGATAGCCTTTTGGTTCTTTTGGGCTGTATTGGCACTCTTGGCACCATATTTTGTAATGGGGAAATCCTGTGCCTTAAACTGTGGCACACGGATGCTCTGCTCAATCTCACGATATTGTTGCTCGTTCCAGCCATCGGCAAAAGCGAGGAGCGGGAAAAACAGACATAAAAGTAGCGTCGTGTTTAGTAGTTTCTTCATGTACATAAAAAATTAGTTCGTAGTTTGGTGCAAAGATACGAAAAAAGCACGAAACAACGAACTAATTAAGTATTTTTATCACGTAATCGTTTTAGTGAGCCAATGCCTCGAAGAGGGCATCGAGGGCAGCAGCGGCATTGCCGTGTGTCTGTAGCAGTTGCACGAACTTCGAACCAATAATGGCACCTGCGGCGTTCTGTTGAGCAGACTCCAGCGTCTGCTTGTTGCTGATGCCGAAGCCAATCATGCGGGGATTGCGCAGGTTCATCTGATTGATGCGACGGAAGTACTGTTGCTTCTGTTCGTCGAACGACTGCTGGGCACCTGTCGTGGCGGCACTGCTCACCATGTAGATAAAACCGTCGGTATGCTCGTCGATGAAACGGATGCGCTCCTCGCTGGTCTCTGGTGTGATGAGCATGATGATGCGAATGTCATACTTGTCGGCTGCGGGCTTGACGCTCTCCAAGTAGTCGTCGAAGGGCAGGTCGGGAATGATGACGCCACTGACGCCACTATCTACACACGCCTGACAGAACTGCTCGATGCCGTACTGCATGATGGGATTCAGATAACCCATCAGTACCAAGGGAATGCTGACCTGCTCCTTGATAGCTTTCAGCTGTTCGAAGAGCAGTCGCAGACTCATGCCATTCTTCAGCGCTGTGGTGGCAGCCTCCTGAATGACGGGACCGTCGGCCATAGGGTCGCTGAAAGGAATACCAACCTCCACCATGCTGATGCCTTTAGCCTGCATAGTCAGAATGACGTCGGCAGTACTGTCGAGGGTGGGCGCACCAGCGCAGAAGTATAATGAAAGGAGCTTTTGGTCCTTGCTGTTTGCGAAAAGGGAATTGATCTTGTTCATAATGATTCGATGAATGTTTTGAGTTTGTTAATGTCTTTAAGGCCGGGGGCCTGTTCGAAGCGGGAGTTGAGGTCGATGCCGATGCACTTCTCGATGGGGAAACCGTCGAGCACTCGCAGAGCGCGGAGGCGCTCTGCATCGTCAGGGCCGATGCCACCGCTGAGCAAGAAGGGCGTGTTGCCGTCGTAGGCTGAGAGGACGCTCCAGTCGAATTGCTGGCCGCTACCACCTACCGATGGACACTTTGTATCGAAGAGGAAGTAATCCACAAGACCCTCATAGCCCTTGTGTGTCGCGGTGTCATCGTGACTACTCACGCTGATGGCTTTGATAAGATGAAACCCTTGCAACTGAGCACAGTAATCGGGACTCTCGTGGCCATGCAACTGGATATAGTCGAGGGCATATTCATCGGCAATGCGATGGACGGTCTCGATATCCTCATCGACAAACACTCCGACGCGCTTGCACCTCGTCGGCAGATAGTTGGGGCGCTTGCTGACGTAGCGACTCGACTTCGGCCAGAAGATGAAGCCCATCAAGTCGATGCCTAGTGCCTCCACCTCACGGATATTCTCAGCATCGCGCATGCCACAAACCTTTATAATGGGGCTAATGGGTCTCATAGGACTAATGGGTTAGCTGGATGATGAAATCGTTGAGGGACTGACCAGGGTCGGAAGTCTTCATAAAGTTCTCTCCAATGAGGAAACCACGGAAGCCAGCTTGGCGCAGGGTGCGAACGGTGTCTGGGTTGCTAATGCCACTTTCGCTGACCTTGATAGCATCCTTCGGTAGAAACTCTGCCAAGCGGAAGCTGTTCTCAACATCAGTGACGAACGAACCGAGATTGCGGTTGTTGATGCCACACATGTCTGGCTCTAAGTCAGCATATTCCAGTTCTGCATCTGAATGCATCTCCAACAGTACTTCGAGGCCAAGTTCATGCGCTGTCTTCAGCAGTGCAGAACACTGCTGCACACTAAGGTCGGCAGCAATGAGCAACACGGCTGAGGCGCCACACAGGCGGGCTTGGAACAGCTGGTACTCGTCGATGACGAAGTTCTTGTAGAGGATGGGGATATTCACACCACTGTGGCGAGCTATCTTGATAAACTCATCACTGCCACCGAAGTATTTCTCGTCAGTCAGGATGCTCAGTGCTGAGGCTCCGTTCTGCTGATAGCTCAGCGGAATGATGTCGGCACGTCCTTCTTCCTTGATCCAACCCTTTGAGGGTGACTTGCGCTTGAACTCAGCGATGATGCCTGAGTCGGAAGCTATCAGCGCCTTCGACATAGACGCTACGCTGAAGTCGAGCAGTGGCTCTACACGACGGTGAATCTCCCGCTCGCTGAGCTCTGCCTTAAAGCGTTCGACCTCTACGCGCTTGTTGGCTACGATTTCCTGTAGGATATCTTGCATTGTTTTCGTTATTACGTTATATCGTTATCACGTTATTACGACTTAGCTATTTAGCTCCACAAATTTCTTGAAGGTGCGCAGGGCACTACCGCTGTCGATGCTTTCACGGGCTATGGCGATACACTCCTCAATGGTCTTCTGACCCTTCTCCAGTACCTGAATACCGAAGGCTGCATTGGCCAGCACGATATTCTTCTGGGCAGGTAGAGCACGGTTCTCCAGTACGCTATCGAAGATCTGGGCAGCCTCTTCCTCAGTGGCACCACCCACCAGTTCCTCAGGCTTGGCAATCTCAAAGCCGAGATCTTGAGGCTTGAAGATACGCTCGTACTGCTTGGTCGTTACCTTGAAGTCGCCAGTGAGTGAAATCTCGTCGTAGCCGTCGATAGAGTTTACAATACCGTAGTCGATGCCAATCTTCTGGTACACCTGGTTGTAGAGGCGCATCTGGTCGAGGTTAGCTACGCCCAGCAACTGACACTGTGGCTGAGAGGGATTCACCAGCGGCCCCAGCAGGTTGAAGATGGTGGGGAACTGCAGCGCCTTACGGATAGGACCAACAAACTTCATGGCCTTAGCGAAGAGCTGGGCATGGAGATAGACGATGCCTGCCTCGTTGAGCGAACGGTTCAACTTGTCGATGTCATCGGTAAACTTGATGCCATGGTGAGCAATCACGTTTGATGCACCAGACACAGAAGTGGCGGCATAGTTACCGTGCTTGGCGACCTTGTAGCCTGCACCGGCAATCACAAAACAGCTGGTAGTAGAGATGTTGAAGGTGTTCTTGCGGTCGCCACCAGTACCTACCACGTCTATGTAGCGGTCGGCATTGAGGATGGCGGGAACACCCGTCTCCAGAATGCCATCGCGGAAGCCCAGCAGTTCGTCAACTGTTACACCACGCATCTGTAGTGCCGTCAGCAAGGCGGTAATCTGCTCTGTAGGAAACTCACTCTGAGTGATACCAATCAGAATATTCTTCATTTCTTCACGAGACAGTTCCTCGTGGTTCAGCATCCTGTTCAGGATGTCTTTCATTGTCTGTGCCATATTACTAATTTTAATCGTTAATTTCCGTGATGCGCATGATTCGTTCAAATGATACGTATGATTCGTTCAAATGATACGTATGATTCGTTCAAATGATACGTATGATTCGTTCAAATGATACGTATGAATGATTTAAATCATAAGAATAACCAGTTTTGCAGCATCTTGCGCCCGTCGGGCGTGAGTACGCTTTCAGGATGAAACTGTATGCCGCGGATGTTCAGCTCGCGATGGCGCAAAGCCATGATCTGTCCTTCTTCACTCTCGGCAGTCACCTCAAGGCAGTTGGGGAATCCTTCGCGGGAAACCACCCATGAGTGGTAACGGCCGATGGTGATGTTACGTTCGATGCCGCTGAAGATGGGATCATTGGCGATGATATGACAAGGAGTGGCAACGCCGTGGAAGACGTCGCTTAGGTTCTCAAGCTTACCACCAAAGGCCTCGCCGATGGCCTGATGACCTAGGCAGACGCCGAGGATAGGCTTCTTGCCTGCGTAGGTCTTGATGACATCGAGCAACAGACCTGCCTCAGAGGGAATGCCAGGACCGGGCGAAAGGATAATTTTACTGTAGGTCTCGATTTCGTCGAGACTAAACTGGTCGTTGCGTAGCACGGTGACTTCCGCACCTAGTTCCTTGACCAAATGACTCAGATTATAGGTGAATGAGTCGTAATTATCGATGATGACTATTTTCATAATGCTTCAGCTTTTTCGATGGCCTTACGTAAGGCACCCAGTTTGTTGTTCACTTCCTGTAATTCATACTCCACGTCGCTCTTGGCAACGATGCCGCCGCCAGCCTGGAACCATAGCTCGCCGTTTCTGCTGACGAAGGTGCGGATGGTGATGGCTTGGTTCAGTGAACCATTGAGGCCGATGATACCGATACAACCACCATAGGCACCGCGGTTGTGTGGCTCGTACTCGCTGATGAGCTGCATGGCGCGAACCTTAGGTGCACCGCTCAGCGTACCGGCGGGGAACGTGTCGATAAAGGCCTTGATGGGATCAGCACCCTCGTCAAGTTCACCACTGACACGAGAAACGAGGTGAATGACGTGACTGTAGTACTGCAGGTCTTTGTAGAAGTCAACCTTCACGCTATGACAGTTGCGGCTCAGGTCATTACGGGCCAGGTCCACCAGCATCACGTGCTCGGCATTCTCCTTCGGGTCGTTGCGCAGATACTCAGCGCCCCTACGGTCTGCTTCTGCATCGCCTGTACGTTTGGTGGTGCCTGCAATCGGGTCGATATAGGCCTTGCGACCCTCGATTCTGCAATGTGTCTCAGGACTTGAACCGAAGATCCTGAACCCGCCAAAGTCGAAGTAGAACAGATACGGGCTTGGGTTGATGCTCCTTAAGGCACGATAGAGCTTGAAGTCGTCGCCCTCATATTGCTGTATGAAACGACGGCTGAGCACAATCTGGAAGACGTCACCACGCAGACAGTGCTGGATGCCTTTGCGGATGTTTGCACGGTGCTCGTCATCCGTCAGCGTAGAACGGACGTCACCTACAGGATGGAAATCGTAGGCCTGAACATTGGCTTTGTTCATGGCCTTCAGCACGGCATCGATGTCGGAGGAAGATTTATCATTTATCATTTCTCCGTTATCATTTAGGGCATTAGCCCGCAGCGTTACCACTTTCAGCGTGTTGTTATGATGGTCGAAGACTATCACCACCTTATATAATATATAGAGCACGTCGGAGGCATCGTTCTTCTCCTGCGTCTCATCCTTGACATTAATATTCTCGAAGTAGCGCACAGCATTGAATGAGGTGTAGCCGAACAGTCCGCAGACGGCAGCGTCGTCGCCCGTGACCTGAATGCGGTCTATGAGGGCGTGGATGGCTTCAGCTGAACCGAAGTCCTTGCTCAAAGGCTTGCGTTCGGTGGTACCATCGGGGAAACCTATGGTCACAATACCGTGGCCGATAGCTACGCTGGCGATGGGGTTGATGCCAATGAATGAGTGTGAGTTGTTGGCATCATGGTAGTCCGAACTCTCCATCAGCGCACTCTGTGGATACAGGTCGCGCAGTCGCATATAGACGCCTACTGGTGTATACAGGTCGGCCAGAATAGTCTTACTGCTTGTCGTATATTTAAAAGTCTCCATATTCTCCTGCCATTTGTTTGTTGTTCAGATAGGTTTCTACGTCTTTGTCGCCACGACCGCTGACGGTGAGCACCACCACATCGTCCTTCTTGAACGACATCTTCTGCAGTGCTGCAATAGCGTGAGCACTTTCCAGAGCGGGGATGATGCCCTCCATGCGAGTTAGTTCGTAGGCTGCGCGGACAGCTTCGTCGTCGTTGATACTATAGACGGTGGCACGGTGCTGTGAGGCCAGATTGGCGTGCATAGGACCGATGCCAGGATAGTCGAGACCTGCCGAGATGCTTTCAGCTTCGATAATCTGTCCGTCGGGGGTCTGCATCACCAGCGTCTTGGCACCGTGCAGGATACCCAGTCGTCCAGCATGGATAGTCGCTGCCGTGTGTCCGGTGTCGGCACCCTGTCCACCAGCCTCGGCCAGAACAATCTTTACGCGCTCGTCATCGATATAGTGGTAGATGGTGCCGGCGGCATTCGAGCCACCACCGACGCAGGCCATCAAGAAGTCGGGATAGTCACGCCCAATCTTCTCCTGCAACTGTTCCTTGATTTCCTTGGAGATGATGCTTTGCAGACGAGCCACCATATCGGGGTAGGGGTGTGGACCTACGGTACTACCAATGATGTAGAAAGTATCGGAAGGATGACAGCACCAGTCGCGGATGGCCTCGTTGGTGGCGTCTTTCAGCGTCCAGTTGCCAGTCTTCACGGGACGAACCTCAGCACCTAACATCTTCATGCGCTCTACGTTGACATGCTGGCGCTCCACGTCCAGGGCTCCCTGATAGACCACACACGGCATGTCCATCAGTGCGCAGACAGTAGCGGTAGCCACACCGTGCTGACCGGCACCGGTCTCAGCGATGATACGCTTCTTGCCCATCTTCTTCGCCAACAGAATCTGACCAATGGTGTTGTTAATCTTGTGGGCACCGGTGTGGTTCAGGTCTTCACGCTTCAGATACAGCTGACAACCGTATTTCTCACTCATCCTGCGAGCAAAATACAGGGGCGATGGTCTGCCGACATAGTCACGCAGCAGTTGCATATACTCCTGCTGAAACTCCTCCGACTCGATGATGGGCAGGTATTCTTCCTGCAACTTACGTACGGTGGCGTAGAGAATCTCTGGAACGTATGCCCCACCAAACTCACCGTAAAATCCTTTGTCATCTACTAAGTAACTCATATCTTTGTTGTCTTTTGTTGGTTTGCTATAATTGGCGTCTTTGTTGTCTTGCGAAATAGAAAAGAGGCCCGTCGCGTTAACGACGAGCCTCCTTGTATCTTCTACTGAACTATACTATACGGCTACGTACCTCGCGACTATTTGAATCTCGAGATGCGCCACCAATATGCATTGTTCATTGACTGTTTCATTGTCTTGTTGTTTCTAATTCGGTGGCAAAAGTACACACATTATTTGAAATATGCAAATATTTTCGTGGAAAAATTTAAGAAATGACAGAAAAAGTGTTGTTTTACTATCAAATTGCCACTACCAACGAAAAAAATGGGCGAAAAATTTGCATTTTATCTGATTATTGCCTATATTTGCCCCCGATAAGCCTTTCGTAGGCATTTGCCACGGCACTTATCACATATTTATAGTTTGAGGTTGGTAGCGTCCTGCACCAACCTCTTTTTCTATAAATAGTACGTTAGCTTAAACCTCCCAGCCGATGGCCGAAGCACCCAGTACGGCAGCCGATGCACCATCGAGTCCACTGACCAGGAACTGAGCCTTGCCCTTGTAGACACTCATTACGTGTTCATTGTAAGCACGGCGGATGGGATCCATAATTAAGTCGCCAGCTTTGATCATACCGCCAAAGAAGATGAAAGCCTCTGGTGAGCAGAAGGTGGCAAAGTCGGCACAGGCCTCACCCAGCATCTTGCCAGTAAACTCATAAATCTCTTTAGCCAGTTCGTCACCCTTAGAAGCAGCGATAGATACGTCGAGAGAAGTGATGTCCTCTGGCTTGATGTCGCGCAGCAATGACGGACGACTGGTCTTGTCGAGCAACTCACGTGCTGTACGGGCTACACCGGTTGCAGAACAATAGGTCTCCAGACAACCCTTACGACCACAACCGCACATGCGACCTTCCTCGCCACGTACCATGGTGACATGACCTAACTCACCGGCAAAACCGTCGGAACCATAGACCAGCTGACCATTGACGACAATACCTGAACCAACACCTGTACCCAGTGTGAGAACGATGAAGTTTTTCATGCCACGGGCCACACCATAGACCATCTCACCGATGGCAGCAGCGTTAGCGTCGTTGGTGACGGCTACAGGAATACCGCCCAACTTGTCGCTGAACATCTTGCCAAGGGGTACCACACAGTCGTGGGCCCACTTAATGTTAGGAGCTATCTCAATGGTACCTTTGTAGTAGTTGCCGTTTGGCGCACCTACACCCATTGACCTGATCTTCTCGATGCCACCCACCTGATCGATGATGGGCTGCAGGGCATTGACAGATGCTTCAATAAAGGCTTCGGCAGTATCGTACTGCTGGGTCTTAATGGCTGTGGTGGCTTTGATATCGCCACGCTGGTCAACAATGCCAAAGACGGCATTGGTACCTCCTAAGTCTAATCCGATGACGTAGGGTTTGATTCCTTGTTGCTCGTTCATAGTAATATTATTATTCTATATTATTGCTTTTCTACGTTGCAAAGATAGTCATTTCTTCATAAAACTCACGCTGTTTAACTCCCTTTAACGTAAAGCAATGATTTATGTCAATAATAAATTGTACCTTTGCACTCAGATATGCCATTTCCACTACATATTAACATCGTCGACCTGGTGTTTAAGGGCATGCTGATAGGCATGGTGGCCTCTGCACCGATGGGACCGGTAGGTATCCTTTGTGTACAACGCACGTTGAACAAGGGACGCTGGTATGGTTTTGTCACTGGTATCGGTGCTGCTGTCAGTGATATCATCTATGCTGGTATCACAGGTTTCGGTATGGCCTTTGTCATGGACTTTATCAACAACGACCAGAATAAGTTCTATCTGCAGATTATCGGTTCGGCCTTGCTGTTGGGCTTTGGTGTCTATACCTGGCGCAGTGACCCCACGAAGAATATGCGCCAGTCGGGTAAGCAGCAGGGAACATTCTGGTATAACACGTGGACAGCGTTTTTGGTGACGTTCTCCAATCCGCTGATCATCTTCCTTTTTATGGCATTGTTTGCCCAGTTTGCCTTCGTCATTCCCGATCATCCCTTTGAGATGCTGGTTGGCTTTGCCAGCATTGTGGGTGGTGCCCTGCTGTGGTGGTATGGTCTGTCGTGGTTGGTGGACAAGGTACGCACCATCTTTGATGCACAGGGCATACGCATCATCAACCGTGTCATTGGTGCTGTGGTCATCATCTTCTCTGTGGTGTCCCTGTTTGGCACGGTCACGAATCTGTTCAGATTCTTTTAACCGTTGACGTGATAACGTTATAACGTAATAACGACAAAATACAATGATAATAGCTAACGAATTACGCAAGACAAATATTGCCGAATACCTGCTGTACATGTGGCAGGTGGAGGATACCATCCGTGCCTTCGAGTGCTCTATCAGTCGCATCCGTCGAGAGTATATCGACCGCTTCGACTATACCGATGAGCAGAAAGAAGATGAGGCTGACTGGTTTGGCAACCTCATCCGCATGATGAACCAGGAAGGCTGTCGTGAACAGGGACACCTGCAGATTAATAAGGTGACCATGCAGACACTCTCAGAGTTGCATGCTCAGTTGCTGGCATCGCCAAAGTTCCCATTCTATAATGCGGAGTACTACAAAGTGCTGCCTTTTATCGTAGAATTGCGCAACCATGGTGCCAACAAAGAGGAGAATGAGATAGAAACCTGTTTTAATGCACTCTATGGCACGATGCTGCTCCGTCTGCAGAAGAAAGAGATAAATCCTAATACACAGGCTGCTGTCAAGGAGATTACTACTTTCATCGGTATGCTCTCAGACTATTACAAGAAAGATAAGGAAGAAGGACTGAAATTTGAATAAATGAATATTCTGATTACAGGCTGTAATGGCCAACTGGGAAACGAGATGCAGCTGTTGGAGCAGGAGAATCCGCAGCACACCTATTATAATACGGATGTCGCTGAACTGGATATCACCGACCAGGCTGCTATCGAGCAGTTTGTCAATGACAACCATATTGATGGTATCGTCAACTGTGCCGCTTATACTGCTGTCGACAAGGCTGAAGACAACGAGGAACTGTGTCAGAAGTTGAATGCAGAGGCTCCTGCCTATTTGGCTCATGCTATCGGTATGCGTGGTGGTTGGATGATACAGATCTCCACCGACTACGTGTTTGACGGTACGAACCACACCCCTTATACGGAGGACGAGGATACCTGTCCTAACAGTGTCTATGGCAAGACCAAACTCGTTGGCGAACTGAATGTGCAGAAGCTATGTGAACGTTCGATGATTATCCGTACGGCGTGGCTCTACAGTACCTTTGGCAACAACTTCGTAAAGACGATGATACGCCTGGGCAATGAGAAACCGGAGCTGGGTGTCATCTTCGACCAGATAGGTACGCCGACCTATGCCCGCGACTTGGCCCGTGTCATCATGGTGGCCGTCAACAAAGGCATCGTCCCCGGCATCTACCATTTCTCTAACGAGGGTGTCATCTCATGGTACGACTTCACGAAGGCCATCCACCGTATCGCTGGCATCACCTCGTGTCATGTCCGTCCGTTGCATACCTCAGAATATCCCACTCCCGCAGCCCGTCCGCATTATAGTGTGCTTGACAAGACGAAGATCAAGCAGACCTACGACATCGAGGTCCCCTATTGGGAGGAGTCACTGCGCGAGTGTATCGCTAAGCTATGAAGACGGCAGTCATTGGTGGTGGGGCAGCAGGATTCTTCCTGGCTGTCAATCTGAAGGAGATGATGCCTGCAATGGAGGTGGTCATCTTCGAGCGTAGCCACCATGTGCTGGCAAAGGTAGAGGTCAGTGGTGGCGGACGCTGCAACTGTACCAATTCTTTCGCCTCGGTGACTGACCTTTCGCAGGTTTATCCCCGTGGTCACCGACTGCTGAAACGCCTGTTCAATAACTTTGACTACCAGGATGCTTATCAATGGTTCGAACAGCATGGCGTGCCCTTGGTGACGCAGGAAGACGACTGTGTATTCCCGCAGGCTCAGGACTCACATGCCATCATCGACTGTTTCCTGTCGCTGGCTCGTCGCTACCATATTGAGATTCCTAAGGGTATCCATGTGGATTCCCTTGACCAGTTGATTGACTTTGACTATGTCGTTGTGACGACGGGAGGCTCTCCCAAGGGTGAGGGCTTACGTTGGTTGGCCGCCTTGGGTCATGAGATTGAGGCTCCTGTTCCCTCACTGTTTACCTTCTCTATTGCTGACGAACACCTGCATTCCTTGCAGGGTACTGTCGTCAATGATGTTACGGCAATGCTTGCTGGTACGAAGTTTCGTGCCACAGGTCCGTTGCTCATCACCCATTGGGGCGTTAGTGGTCCTGCCATCTTGAAACTGTCGAGTCATGCCGCTCGCCATCTGGCAGAGCATCAGTATCAGGCTTCGCTGAGCGTCCGCTGGTTGTCAATGCAGGATGAGGAGGTGGCTGCGCTCCTGTATGAACAGGGCATGAAGCAACCCAAGAAACAGCTGACGACCTATTGTCCCTTTGGTCTGCAACAGCGCTTGTGGGCGTATCTGGTGGAGAAGGCGCTGGGCTTGCGTGCTCAGATTCGATGGGCAGAATTGAACAAAAAGGACGTCAACCGTTTGGTCAACGTCCTCTTGAATGATACTTACCGGATTGCGGGTCGTGCTCCCTTCAAGGATGAGTTTGTTACCTGCGGTGGTGTGTCCTTGAAAGCCGTCAACCCTTCCACATTGGAGAGTCGTCATGTGCCACACCTCTATTTTGCGGGTGAGGTGCTTGACATCGATGGTGTTACGGGAGGCTTCAATTTTCAGGCGGCATGGACTACGGCCTATACCGTGGCATTGTCAATAACCAATAACCGATAACCATTAACCGTTAACCTTCACTCACCGTCTTATTCTGCTTCAGGTCCTCCACGAACTGACTGATCTTCTGCAACTCACGTGGAATGCGGATGTTCTGCGGGCAGTGTGGCTGACATTGGCCACAACCGATGCAGTGGTCGGCCTGGCGCATACGAGGTACGGCACGGTCCAGACCTATCAGGTAGTTACGACGTAGCTTGTAGTACTCGTCATCCATCTTCAGGCGTGGCAGTGTACCATCGTTCTTACATTTATTATAATGTACGAAGATGGCAGGGATATCGATGCCATAAGGACAGGGCATGCAGTATTTACAGTCGTTACACGGAATGTTCTCCAGACCGACAATGCGCTCAGCTACATCCTTGTCCAAGAAACGCTGCTCTTCTTCCGTAAGGGGTTCCAGCGGACAGTACGAGAGCAGGTTGTCCTTCAGGTGCTCCATATAGGTCATGCCACTGAGTACGGTGAGCACACCTTCTGGCGTACCAGCATAGCGGAATGCCCACGAGGCAACGCTGCGTTCTGGTGCATGACTCTTCAGCTCGGTGGCCAGATACTGTGGCAGGTTAGCCAGACGACCACCCAGCAGAGGCTCCATGATAACAGCCGGTATCTTCATCTTCTGCAGTTCTGCATACAGATAGCTGGCATCAACATTGCTACCATTGATCTCGTTGGCATAGTCCCAGTCCAGATAGTTCAGCTCTATCTGTACGAAGTCCCAATGGTACTTGTCGTTCATGGCCAGTACTTCGTCGAACACTTCTTTCTTGCCGTGGAATGAGAATCCGAGGTTGCGGATGCGGCCAGCCTCACGCTCTGCCATCAGAAAGTCCATGATACCGTTGTCCACATAGCGGCGGTTAAACTCGTCCATACCACCGCCAATGGCGTGCAACAGGTAGTAGTCGAGATAATCGACCTGCAGCTCCTTCAGCGAGTTCTTATACATGCCGATGCTTGCCTCACGACTCTGTGTCGAGGGGTGGAAGTTCGACAGTTTCGTGGCCACGAAATACTCTGAGCGCTTGTGGCGACTCAGGGCGATACCCGTGCAACGCTCCGACTTACCCTGACAGTAAACGGGTGATGTGTCGATATAGTTGAGGCCGTGCTCCAGAGCATAGTCTATCTGACGATTAATCATGTCCTGGTCGTAGTCGTCCTTGTTTTCTGTCTTCGACGGCAGACGCATCATGCCGTAACCCAGAATAGACACCTTGTCGCCCGTCTTTGGATTGGTACGATAGGTCATCTTGTCCGTTGGTGGCTCCACCTGTTTCTTATACTCCTCCACGGCCTTTGAGTCGCTCTTCGACTTACAGCCCGTCATGACGGCAGCAGTTCCAATAGCTCCACCGCCCAGTATCTTGAGGAAATTTCTTCTTGATATATCTTTTGCCATAATTCGTCTTCGTTTTCGTTATGTCGTTATAACGTTATATCGTTATTACGAGAAATTAAAGTTCTTTGTGTTGTTCGTGTCCTTCAACATAAATGGCCGAGAAGGGACGGGCAGGACACAGATACTCGCAGGCACCACAGCCTATGCAACGGTTCTCGTTGACAGTGGGTACGTAGGGTGATTCTTCATCGTCGGGGTCAGAGGGTACCATCTCGATGGCACCGACAGGACAATGGCGGGCACAGTTGCCACACTCCACACCGTCGGTCAGTGGTATACAGTTCTTCTTGATCCAAACGGCATGGCCAATCTGTGTTGAGGCCTTCAACTCATGAGCTAACGGCTTGATGGCTCCTGCCGGACATACCTCTGAACAGCGGTTACACTCCGGACGGCAGTAGCCGCGCTCGTACGACATGGTGGGCTGCATCAGGTGCCACAAATCACTGCTTGGACGCAGTACTTCGTTGGGACACTCCGAGATACACAGCTGACAACCCGTACAGCGTGTCTCGAAATTCTGTTTCGAGAGCGCCCCCGGAGGCATGATGGGTGTCTGGCGCTCAGGGGCTACCTTGTCTTCTATCTCTGCCAGTCCACCATCCATGATCTTGTCCTTGTTCTGCGCCATAGCGGCAGTAGCCAGCAGGGCAGAAGAGAGCAGGAACGAACGCTTGCTGGTGTCAATGGGCTTAGTGGGCTCATTGGGTTGCCCATTAGCCCCATTGGACTCATTAGCCCCATTAGCTCCATTGGCCCCATGAGCATACTTCAGCGCCCCAAACTTACAACTCTTGATGCAGTCGCCGCAGACCACGCAGCGCAAGGGGTCCACGGTGTGCGTCTTATAGTCAATGCAGGCGGCCTTACAGTTCTTCGTACACAGTGAGCAGTTCTTGCACTTGTCCACGTCAAAGTGTATCTTCAGCCACGAGAACTTGGCAAATACGCTCAGCAAAGTACCCACGGGACAGACGGTGTTACAATACGTGCGACCATTACGCCAGGCGAGCACAGCCAGTATGACCAGCGTCACAATGCTGATGATGAGACTCGGCAGGGCACGCATCCAGATGTTCGTATGATAGAACGCATAGCTGTCGTAGTGCTCGGCAATGGCTGCCAGCACGTTGTTGCCTGCCATCCATACGGGTTGCAGCAGGTTGGTGCAGATGCGTCCGAAAGCAGAGTAGGGGGCCAGCAACTGTACAATGGTACCGCCTCCCAGCACGAGGGATATCAGCATCAATACAAAGAAGATGATGCGCAGGGCGTGCTTCTGCTTCGAATACGTGTAGCGGTTCTTCTTGGCTTTCTTGCCCAGCCATCCGAAGATGTCCTGCATGATACCCAACGGACAGATGATGCTGCAGTAGATGCGTCCACAGATGAGTGTCAATACCAATAGAAAAGCCACCACGGTGAAGTTCAGAGCCAGTATGGCCTCCAGCGCCTGAAGTTTCGGCATCCATCCAAACCAGTGGTGCATGGTGCCGGTGAAGTCGATGAACAACAGCGTGATGCCTATAAACATCACGGTTGCCAGTGTAATTCGAATCGTTCTTAGCATAAAGTATTGTTTAGTTTCGTTTAGTTATTCTTACTATTTGTATGCTCAGCTCATAGAGCAGATAGATGGGCAGTGCCACTACGAAGAGGGTAAACACATCGGTCGTCGGCGTGATGATAGCCGCTACGATGAGGATGGCTACGACGGCATGACGGCGGAACTGTGACATCATGCGATGTGTAATCAGCCCTAAGCGCCCAAGGAGTCCACAGACTACCGGCAATTCAAAGACCACGCCCATCACCAGACTCATGCCCAGCAACGTGTCGACATACGACTGCAGGGTCAGCATGTTAGCTACGTCGGGCGACACCTGATAGGTTCCTAAGAACCTGACCGTCAGCGGAAACACCACGAAATAGTTCACGAGTGTACCCATGAGGAACATCAGGTAGGCCGCTCCCACTATCCAGAAGGCATAGCGCCGTTCGTTCTGGTAGAGGGCTGGCGACACGAAGCGGAACAACTCATATAATATATAAGGTGAAGCCAGCAGCAGTCCCGCATAGATGGCCGTCCGCATGTGTATCATGAACTGTTCCGTCAGTCCGGTGTTCATCAGGTTGATGTGGAAGGCATCCGTGCCCAGCAGCTGGTAACTTACGAAGTCGCTACTTCGTGGTGCCAGCACCACACTGAACAGCAAATCCTTCAAACAAAATGCTGCTACAGCGAACACCACTACAGCCACACCCATCCGTATCAGCGACGAGCGCAACACATCCAGGTGATCCCAGAAGGTCAATGGTTCACTTTTCACTATTCACTCTTCACTTTTCACTAGACGACTTGTCGTCGCTCTTGTCGTCGTCAATATCTTTCATTCCGTCCTTGAAACTCTTGACACCCTTGCCCAGGCCTTTCATCAGTTCAGGAATCTTCTTGCCGCCGAACAACAAGAGAATGATGAGGGCTATGACGATGATTTCTTGCATTCCTAATCCAAACATGTTACTATTGTTTTTGGTCGTATTTCTTGCAAAGATACGAAAAAAAGATTATCTTTGCAGCGGAAATAACAACATTTAACTATGGAGTACGAATTTATTCTACGAATCTTTGTCGCTGCACTGCTTGGCAGTCTGATTGGTCTCGAACGTGAATACCGTGCCAAGGAGGCTGGCTTCCGCACCCATTTCCTTGTCGCTTTGGGTTCGGCACTGTTTATGATAGTGTCGGCTTATGGCTTTGGTGACGTACAGATGGATGGCATGACGTCGCGTTGGGATGTCTCACGTATTGCCGCACAGGTGGTCAGTGGTATTGGTTTCATCGGTGCCGGTACCATCATCTTCCGCAAACAGGAGAACATGGTCAGTGGCTTGACCACGGCGGCAGGCTTGTGGGTAGCGGCAGCTATTGGCCTGGCCTGCGGTGGTGGCATGTATGTGCTGGCAACGGCTGCCACCCTCATGGTGCTGGTAGGTCTCGAGGCTTTCAACTTCTTGCTACGCAAGATTGACAAGCACCGCAAGGAATAAATAGAAGCACTATACGTTACTTCTCCCGACGAAGGCTCGCATACTCCTTGCGGGCCTTCTCCAGTTGTTCCAGGAATTCCTCATTCGAGAGCAGCTTGCTCATGACGGCGGTGGCTTCTACCAGCGAGGCATCAATGTCGCTTTTGTAGTGGCGACCGCAGATGACGCGATGGATGGCATACTCCTGGGCACGGGCTATCAGCGCCTCGGTAGAGTCGGGAACCACCAGCGCCAGTGTGAGGGCATAGGTCCATCCTCTTACGCTATGGCCGGAGGGGTAGCTGAAGGATTCCTTCGCTTCCTCGTCATATTCGGGTAATAGCGAGGGCTCGTTGAAATAGACGAACGGACGCGTCCGACGGTAGTGGTTCTTGGCCAGCCTGTTGGTGGCATTGGCATCCTTCTGTGCACCCTCAGCCAGCTTGAAAATCTCTGGTGTCTCCTCAGGACCAATCTGGATGCCGGCAGCCTCGCTGAATGCTTCCGAGGTCCATTGCACCTCGTCGCGGGCAGCCTTTTCTCCACGTGCCGTCTGGCGTTCCTTCTTCCCAAAGTGATAATAATAGGTGTCGTTATCGAATGGACCACTGCCTGGCTCTGGTGGTGCTGGAATGAAGCGCAAGGGGTTGGGCAACTCCTCTTCGGAGAGAAATGCGGGTGTTTCCAACTTCGTGTCCTTAGCATCGTTGCCGACGTTCTGCTGGGCAGAAATCTGCAGCGACAGCAGACATAGTAGGATAGGGAGGAGGCTTCTTCTTTTCATCGTAAAACAGTATTTCTTTTGCAAAAGTACAAAAAAAATCGTAATTCGTAATTCGTAATTCGTAATTATTTTCTACCTTTGCCAACAAATACTTTGAAAAAGAGCGAAAATGGACTACTTATCTATCATCAACAAATACTATCCTGACGACGATGACCTGCGCCGTCTGTTGCTGAAACACAGCCGTCAGGTGGCTGATCGCTGTCTGCAGATTGTCAAGAAACACGTGGAACTGCCTGTCGATGTGCAGTTCTTGGAAGAGGCGGCTATGTTGCATGACATCGGCATCTACCAGTGTGACGCTCCCTCGATTCTCTGTCATGGCACGGAGCCCTATATCCGTCATGGGCAGATTGGTGGCGACCTGTTGCGTCAGGAGGGCTTCCCCCGTCATGCCCGTGTTGCCGAGCGCCATACGGGTACTGGTCTGCCAGGCTTCGAACCTGAAACCCTCGAGGAGCAAATCATCTGCTATGCTGATAAGTTCTATTCCAAGTCCCGTCCCGACCATGTTCGCACCGTACTGGAGACTGCCCAGTCCTTAGAGAAGTTCGGCCGTGCCGGCGTGGACAAATTCCTTGAATGGTCCAGAAAGTTTGAGTAAATACATCTCTGCCTTATGAGGACTTGATGGAAAGTATGTCACTTTAGGGTCGTTCTTGACGTTCCTTCCACCCGTTCCGATGGTGTTTTGCGGTCGTTCCGATGATACTTTACCCCCCTAAAGTATCATCGGAACGAGTCGTAGATGACGTCGGAAGCACCCGAAAATGACGTTGGAACGGGTCATAGATGACGTTGGTACCGCCTAGCGATACCCCTTGTCTTTTGAGGCTATTACCTCATTTCTCAAAATTTTAATTTTCGAGAAATATCTACCATTCTACCACTACCCATCTGAAATACCTTTAAATAAAGGGCTCGCGAGGTGGTGGTAGATATGTGGTAGGTGGTAGATTTTGGCAAAAAATGGCCTTTTTTGACCTAAAAAGCGTCAAAAAGGCATCAAAAAACTTGCAAAAACAGTCATTTTTTGCAAGTTTTTAATCAAAATCATAAAAAAACAATCACTTTTCCACGAATTCTTTTCCGTTTTTGTGCCTGCTAGTTCTATTTAATTACTAGTTTCTTGCCATTATTGATATACACGCCCTTTATCGTCGGCTTGCCCTGCAGCTTGCGGCCGTCAAGCGTGTAGTAGGTGAGATTGTCTAAGGAATCTGGGATTGCAATCTATATTCCTCTATGTATTTTGGTTGAAGGGTTAATTTCCCACAATTTCCCATAATTTCTGTCCTTAAATATTCTGTAAATGCTCAAAAAGTTGTACCTTTGCAGCCGTGAGAAGAAAAACGCTCATATTTCTGCTGCTTTTCGTCATCGTTTTTGTGGTGGCGGAAGTACCTCGGTTGCGCTTTACACAAGGTGCCGCTGGGGCAGATAGTACTATGGTGGATAGTGTGGTGGCGGATAGCGTTGTGGCGGACACCACTGTGGTTGGCAAAAGTGTGGTCGACACCTCTGTTGTCGACAAATCTCTCCCCGACACCGCCTCGATGGACTCGTTGCAGTTGCTAATCTGGAAGCGCAACAAGGCCATTGACGACTCGCTGGCTGCCGACTCGGCCAATCGCCAGCGTAAGAATGGCATCGATGCTCCCGTAACGTATACGGCGGAGGACTCGATGACCTATGAGGGTGCTACGGGCATCGCTCACCTCTATGGTAATTCGCACGTGAAATATCAGGATATGGACCTGGAGAGTGACCAGATATACATGTCGCTCGACTCCAGTCTGGTACATGCAACGGGTTCGATGGACACCACGGGTCATAAGTATGGCACGCCCATATTCAAGATGGGTAATGATACGTATGAAACGGACACGATGGCGTTTAACTTCAAGACGAAGAAGGGCTTGATCAGCAATGCCTATACCGAACAGGAGGATGGTTTCATGACCTCAGAACTGTCGAAGCGCGACGGCAAGGGCGACATGTTCCTCTACCACGGACGCTATACCACCTGCGACCAGCCGCATCCGGACTTCTATTTCGCCATGTCGCGTGCCAAGGTGCGCCCAGGTAAGGACGTCGTGTTTGGTCCAACCTACTTGGTGGTTTGTGATGTGCCGTTGCCTTTCGCTGTACCATACGGCTTCTTCCCCTTTACAAAAAGTTATTCGTCGGGTTTCATCATGCCGACATATGGCGACGAGACCTCGCGCGGTTTCTATCTGCGTGATGGTGGCTACTACTTTGCCATCAGCGACAAGATGGACCTGAAGCTTATCGGTGAGATCTATACCAAAGGCTCGTGGGGCGTGACTGCGACGTCGAACTACAGAAGGCGTTACCGCTATAGTGGTTCGATGCTGGTGAGCTACCAGAACACGGTGAGCGGTGACAAGAACATGCCCGACTATACCAAAACCACCAGTTTCAAGGTGTTGTGGCAGCATTCGCAGGATCAGAAGGCGAATCCTTACAGGACGTTGCGTGCCAGTGTGAACTATGCGACGAGCAGCTATGAACGCAACAACCTGACATCGATGTATAATCCGCAGTCGCTGACGCAGTCGACGCGTACCAGTTCTGTGGCAATGAGCACAAAGTTCTCCAGCCTGGGCATGAGTCTGACCAGCTCGTTCAACCTGAACCAGAACATGCGTGACTCCATCATCGACCTGACCATGCCTGACCTGAACATATCGGTTGCTAACTTCTATCCGTTCAAACGTAAGAATGCCGTCGGTAAAGAGCGCTGGTATGAGAAGATATCGGTGCGATATACGGGACAGTTTAAGAATGAGATACATACCAAGGAGGACAAACTGATGCATTCGAGTTTCTCGAAGGACTGGCGCAATGGTATGCAGCACGTCATTCCTGTCAGCGCGAGCTTTACGTTGTTTAACTTCCTGAACGTGAGTCCTACGTTCAACTTCACCGACCGTATGTATCTGCAGAAGTACAAGCGATCGTGGGATGAGAAGAACCAGAAGGAGGTTGTCGACACGATACAGGGTTTCCACAATATCTACAACTGGAACATGTCGCTGGGACTGTCTACCAAGGTGTATGGATTCTTTATCCCGAATCGTAAACTGTTTGGTGAAAAGATTGACCGTATTCGTCACGTCTTCACACCCAGTATCAGTTTCAACTATGCGCCTGACTTCAGTGCCAAACGCTATGGTGTCTGGGACACGTACCAGAAAACCGATGCCAACGGCAATGTGACGATGGTGGAGTACAGCCAGTATCAGGGAACGGTCTATGGCGGTCCAGGCAAGGGCAAAACGGGTAGTATCTCAATGGATATCTCGAACAATATCGAGATGAAGATCAAGAGTGACGATGACTCGACGGGCTTTAAGAAGATTAGCCTCATTGATGAGTTGGGTGCCGCAATGTCGTATAACTTTGCTGCAGAGACGCGTCCGTGGAGTGACCTGACTACCCGTCTGCGCCTGAAACTGTCGAAGAGTTATACGCTGAACCTCAATGCTACCTTCGCAACCTATGCATACGAGGCCGACTCGGTGGGTGCCCGTCCTTATATCGGTGAACGTACGGAGTATAGCTACGGACGCTTCGGTCGTTTCCAAGGTATGTCGCAGAACCTGTCGTACACGCTCAGCAATGAGAAAGTGGCTAAGTTCTTCAAGTGGCTGCGTGGTGAGAAGGTGTCGGATAAAGACAAGAAGAAAGGGAAAAACAAGGATGACGAAGACGAGTACGACACAGGTCTTGATACCAACCTAGACAACACGCTGGAGGCTGGTAAGCATGGTGCCCGTAAGGAGAATGCAGGTATGGCCGAGACCGATGAGGATGGTTATATGAAGTTCTCGCTGCCGTGGTCCATCAGTTTCGGCTATGGTATCACCATGCGTGAGAATACCGCTGGCGAGTTCGACTACGATCGCATGCGTTATCCGTATAAGTTCACGCAGAACCTGAACTTCAGTGGAAACATCCGACTGTCGGACGGTTGGAACATCTCGTTCTCCAGTGGTTACGACTTCGACCAAAAGAAACTATCCATGACGACAGCATCACTGTCACGCGACCTACACTGTTTCAATATGTCGTGTCAGGTGGTGCTGACACCTTATACCAGCTATAACTTCTCATTCCGCTGTAATGCCGCCACGCTGACTGACGCACTGAAGTATGACAAGCGCTCCAGCTACTCTAATGCTGTGCAGTGGTATTAAGAGTTGAGAAGATCGTTGATGGATGCTTGTTCACCTACCACCCAAATGATATCGCCTTCTGCGAAACGACGGGTGGGATGTACGGGAGTGAGATTCTCCTTACCTTCCTCAATACCCACCACCATGCAACCGTAGATGCTGCGGATGCCGCTCTCTGCCATTGTCTTGCCCACAAACGGACTGTCGGCAGAGATGATGAGCTGATGTAGTTTCATCTCGCGGTTTTCCAACTTCAGATCTTCCTGGATGACGTCCGTCTCCAATGCCTTCGAGAAGTTAGCCATCTGCTCATCACTGCCAATGACCTGCAGACGGTCGCAAGGGAAGATGGTGTAGTCGCCATCGGGAATATTCATACGTAAGCCACCGCGCAGAATGCTGCTGACGTGAACACCGTACTTCTTACCCAGGTTCAGTTCCTTCAAGGTGCTGCCCATCCATAGCGAGTTGGTGGGCACGTCGAACTCTGCGATATGAATATCGCGGTCGAGCAATTTACCTTCGTAGAGCGGGCGTTTCTTGCCATGCACCTGCGCCTCGATGTCGCGTGAACGCAGATTGTTCACAAACAGGCGCTCCAGCACGATGCTGCGACGCTTTACCCAGCGCGAAAAGACGATGAGTGCTACGATGACAATGCCCAGCGTGATGACGATGGCATTGCTGAACTGACTGAGATAGTGGCAGATATAGAAGATAAAACTGAGCGCTACCAATACTCTCGCCAGAATGGTGAAGAGTAGGGGCAGGTGGTTGCGGTTGCTCTCGGCCCAGAGTTTCTTCCACTCTTCAGAGCGGTTCTTCTTCATCACCATGGCACGCAGGAAAGGTGCTATGAACAGCACCGTCAGCACACCTGTGATAGCGTTGGCATACCAGTGGAGTGTCCAGCCAGGCAGCAACTTTTGCATGAAAGGCAATACGAAAGTAAACATCACGGCAATGGAGGCTGACGACAAGATGCTGTATACCACGGTGTTTACGGCCATCTGTGTCAACAGTCGCTTCCAGGCGCTTTGCTCCTGACTGTTGGGATGACTCATGGACAACTGGTTGAGGGTGGTAATCAGACGTGTTGGCAATCGATGCTCCAAGGCACTATAAGCGGGTGTCGCCAGTCGTATCATATAAGGTGTAAGGAACGTGGTGATGACTGATACGGTCACTACTACCGGATAGAGGAAGTCGCTGATGACGCCCAGCGACAGGCCCAGTGAAGCAATGATAAACGAGAACTCACCAATCTGTGCCATGGAGAAACCGCAGCGCATGGCTGACTTCAGGCTCTCACCGGCCAGCATAAAGGAGAACGAACCGAATACGGCCTGTCCGATGAGGATGGTCAGCACCAGTGTGATGATGGGCCACGCATAGCTGATGAGTATTTCGGGGTCTACCAGCATACCCACAGACACAAAGAAGATGGCACCAAAGAGGTTCTTGACAGGTTCCACCAACTTTTCTATCTTTTCTGCTTCAACGGTCTCTGCCAGGATGCTACCCATGATGAAAGCACCGAAGGCTGACGAGAAACCGACCTTTGTGGAGAAGACCGCCATGGCGCAGCAGAGTCCTAACGACACGACGAGTAGCACTTCGTTGTTGATGAGCTGACGTACCCGACGCAGGAACAGTGGGATAGCAAAGATACCTACGATAAGCCACAATATCAGGAAGAAACCTATCTTTACAATGGAGCCCAGCATCTGTCCGCCATCAGGGTTGTTGCCACTGGCAATGGCACTCAGCATCACCATCATGACGATGGCCAGGATGTCTTCCAATATCAGTACCGACATAACCAGTCCGGCAAACTGTTGCTGTCGTAGTCCCAGGTCGTCGAAGGCCTTATATATAATAGTGGTGGAACTCATGGCCAGCATACCGCCCAGGAAGATGCAGTCCATCTTTGACCATCCGAAGGTGTGTCCCACACAAACACCTAGCATCGACATAGAGAAGATGATAACCATCGTTGAGATAAACGGTGAGGCACCCATCTTCAGAATCTTCTTGAACGAGAAGTCGAGACCCAATGAGAACAGTAGGAACATGACACCGATGTCGGCCCATAGCTGCACGTTCTCCCTGTCAGCCACAGAAGCGGTATAGGGCATGTGGGGCGACACCAGGAATCCAGCGACGATATAACCCAAAACCAATGGCTGTTTCAGACGCTTGAAGATGATGGTCACGATGCCTGCCACGATGAGCATCAGTGCCAGATCTTGTATCATGGTGGGTAGTTCGGACATTGCGCTACGCTAAATGACAAATAAGAAATTAATCGTTAAAACTTGCCGTGAGCTCGCAGATCTTGACAATCAGCTGCATGGCTTTCTCCATGGACTGGATGGGCACGAACTCGTATGGACCGTGGAAGTTGATGCCACCGGCAAAGATGTTGGGGCAGGGTAGACCCTTGAACGACAGTTGCGCACCGTCGGTACCGCCACGGATGGGCTTCACCTTGGGGGCGATGCCGCATTCCTGCATGGCTTTCAGCACGAGGTCGATGACATGCATCTGCGGGTCGATCTTCTCCTTCATATTATAGTACTGGTCGTTGACCACACACTCCACCGTACCCTCGCCATAGCGTTCGTTCAACTGTTCAGCACAGCGCTGGATGAAGCGCTTGCGGTCTTCAAACCTGTCGCGGTCGTGGTCGCGGATGATATAGCTAAGACGGGCCTGTTCCACACCTGACGTGATGTTCAGCAGATGGTAGAAACCTTGATAGCTCTCGGTGGTTTCTGGTGTCTCGTCGGCAGGCAGCATGACTGCAAACTCCATAGCCACACGATTGGCATTGACCATCTTGTCCTTGGCATAGCCGGGGTGTACGCTGACGCCCTTGATGGTAATCTTTGCTGAGGCTGCGTTGAAATTCTCGAATTCCAACTCACCAACATCACCGCCATCCATGGTGTAGGCCCATTGGCAACCGAACTTCTCAACATCGAAGTGGTGGGCACCCATACCTATCTCCTCGTCGGGATTGAAGGCAATGCGTATCTTGCCGTGCTTAATCTCTTTGTGTTGCTGCAGATAGACCATCGCTTCTACTATCTCTGCGATGCCGGCCTTATCGTCGGCTCCCAACAGAGTGGTACCATCGGTGACGATGAGGTCTTCACCCACGTGTTGTAATAGCTCGGGAAACTTCTTGGGTGACATGGTAATACCCTCGCTGAGGAGGATGTCGGCACCATTATAGTTCTTAACAATCTGGGGCTTGATATCGGCACCGGAACAGTCGGGACTGGTGTCGTAATGCGAGATGAAACCGATGGTGGGAATATCACCCTTGGTGTTGGCCTTGAGGGTGGCATAGAGGTAACCTTTCTCGTCGAGTTCCACATCGTCGAGCCCCTCGTGTTCCAGTTCTTTTTTCAGGTATTCTGCAAACAGCAGTTGCTTGCTGGTGCTTGGTACGGTCTGGCTGTCTTCAGCCGACTGCGTATCAAACTTGGTATAGTTGAGGAATCTGTCAGTAATATCCATAAAAAATGCTTATCTTTCCATTCAGCATGCAAAGATAAGCATTTTCTGTCAAATAACGTGTGTAAACCGTCGTTTTTTACTTGATAACAACTTTTTTACCGTTGACAATATAGATACCGCGCTGCATATTAGTGACACGACGGCCTTGCAGGTCGTAGATTTTGCTGTTGGCTGTTGACGGTTGGCTATTAGCAATCTGTCGGATGCCTGTTACAATGCCCATTGGTGTTCCAGATTCGTTGTAATAGCAATGATTCTGGAAGACGAGGTCTGGAGTCTGCTGCCCATTGTCGTTGTTATTGAAGATAATGAACTGGGGCAGGGTAGTCAGCGCACCATTGTAGGTCCACTTCCATACATTGTGGTTGTTGACCGTACCAACCTTGGTACACGTCGCTCCTGGCCATTTCCCACCAGTGTAGTTGTTCGTGTTGTCCCAAGCCCAACACTTAACTGTACTCCAGCCAGAGGTGGGAGCTTCGAAGAATGCACATACCTCGCCATCGGTTACAGTACAGAAGTCGGGTAACTCAATCACCTCGTCCTTGATGTCATCAAGAGCAGAGATGTCGACATTCTCCGTGACATATACTTTGTAGTTGATGCCTTCATTAGCTAACTTATAACCATTGGTGTCGGCAGTTGCTTCGCCGAGTAGTAGAAGCACTTTACCCTTTGTTCCTTCTACGTTAAGCACATAACCGGTGGACGAAGACTGTTTTTTCAAGATGGCACTTTGGTTATGGATGCCTGCAGCCTTACGAATGATGATGAGTCGTTTGATGGTGCTCTTGTAGGTTTTCCAATGACTGAGCCATACACATGGTGTACCAGGCATGGTGAGGATGTAGGCATTGGCGGCCTCTACATTGGCATAGAGAGGACATTCACCGAAACGGCCTGTATCGTGGTTATCTACAAAGGTCACTGAGTAGCGCTTGTAATTATTGTCGTCAGAGAGACAGCCATCATTTAGTCTGCTCCATTTTCCCTGACTGAAAGCATCATTGATGTAGTATTTCAGTGGGAAGTCGAAGGCTGCAGACTGTATCACACCGTCCTGTTTGGTGCCGTTAATCCAATTGGTGACAACGCTCTTGCTGCCGTCCCAACACTCACCTACAGAGAACTGAGGCTGGGCAGTTACGTTATACTGTCCCACATACTTAGCGGCAAAACCCTTCACAAAGTCATAGCGGAAACCAATATATCCAAGGTCATTCAGTAACTTGTCAAGATAGGCCAGTACGTTCTTCTGTACATTCTCTCCTGTATGGTCCAGGTCACGTGCACCGTCCCAGGCCATGCCGGTGTCTGCGGCTCCTGTGGGGGTATAGCCATTCTTGGAACTTTCGTCATCAGAGCAGATGTCAGCAGCAGTCAGTTGATACTCTACTCCTTTGTAGGTTTCTTTGGGGAAGTTCAGCCAGTTGGAATTGACACTGGCCCTGTGATTGATAACTACATCCTCAATGATGCCCATGCCCTTTTCCTTAAAGGTGTTAATCATCGAGCGCAACTGTGCCTCCGTACCAAAAGCACTCTTGTGGTCGAACCAATAGACGGGGTGATAGCCCATATTGTTAGACATCGCATTGGCGTATGCTGAGTTGGGAATCCACATCAAGTCAAAGAACTGTGACATCTCGTCGGCCTGTGATTCCAGATTGGTCCACTTGGTATCTGCATAGGAATCCCAGTAGAATCCCTGCAACATGACACCCTGATATTGGGCAGGCCATCCCTGTGCAGACAGGGACAGCGTTGCCAGCGTACATACTATAAGCGAAAAAAGTTTCTTCATCGTGTTGACTCGTCTTTAGGTTATGCTGCTGCAAAGGTACAAAGAAAACCGCTACGTTGTCTTCCAACGTAGTTGAATAGTTTTAAAACAGCGATGCAATCGTTTGCACCGCTGTTTTTTTAGTTGTCAATCAAGAATTGGCGAACTTTTTTGGAAGGTATTCCGTAGTTAAAACTCTGTGTTCCAGAATAGCCGGCAAAATGAACAGCAACCAAGTTGCCATATTCATCGATTACGGGACTGCCACTTGATCCTGGCTGCGACGGAATACTGTAAAGGATTTGCACACCGTCGTCCTTTTGGGTTACATTACCGCTATAGCACTGAGAACGGATGCCTTGGGCGGTTTTGGCTATTGCAAAGCCTTTGTTAAATCCTATCATGTAGAGCTTCTGGTCCAAAGTTAGTGGATCATCATTATCCCTCAGATGGAAGATATAAGTACCTTCGGGAGTCTCCATGTCATCAAGCTGGATGGTAGCTAAATCGACATCTTCCTCTTCGGAAACAGAAACCACTGAGCATGGCTTGAAATCAGTATATTTCGTGACGTGGCTGTTATTGTAAGCGATGCCCAGTTGACTATGTGTCTTAAACTCTGCATCATTCATATCCATGTCATCCACGTGCTCAAGGATTTCGTCGTATCGCTCGTACTGGGTGGCTATTTTTCTTTGCATCTCACTGTTGCCGTTATAGTCATAAAACATATTGGCCATCTCCTGCTTTTTCTTCTGGTAGATGTCCTTCAGCATTTTCTTATAACCTTTCAGGAATACCTTGATAACACTTGCATCGACTTCAGGTTGCGCTACATGACGATTAGTCATGATAAGTCCATCATTGGAAATGAAGAATCCTGTACCCGTACATGCCGAGCAGTCTTGACGAGCTTCTTCCTCCTCATAGGTAGCACCCGTCAGGTTTCCTTCATCATCTATTCCTGAGAAATAAATCTCGGTATCGTCCGGCAGTGTTACTGAGTAATAGAAGTTGTTCAGGATTAGCACAATGCCTGAGGACGTTTTTTCATAGATCTCCTCTGAGTTCAAGGCCTTCTTGCACGATGTGAGAATTGCCAAGACAGACAAGCAAAGTATGACGTTAATCTTCTTCATTTCTATTGTTGGTTAATATGGAATGGGGTCAATTTGTGTTTTGTCCCAATCGACCCCATTCCAGTTTTAATAAATAATATTAGAACTCCTCAACCTCTCCAACAGCCTTGTCTTCTTTTGCAGCTGTTGCCATCTGTTCGGAAAGCTTGTCTGGATCTGCAATTTGTACAGACTCTACCGTTGTAAGGTCTACACCGTCAATGTTACTGGGATCAATACTTGGATCTTTCAACTGACCTTCCTCATTATAACCCTTACGCAGTGCACGAATCTCCTTGGCCTGGCTGCGAGTCATCTTAACAATTTCTCCAATCTCATCAGTACCCATCTGAACGATCTTCGGACCAGCTTTGACATACTTGCCATAAGACAAGGCTTTCATTCCCAAGCTTGGTAATGCAGCTGTAGCTGCTGCCGTGCTGGTGGTAATTATTGCGAGATCACCGAGAAGGCTTGTACCCTGCAAAGCCAGTTGTGCATATTGCTGCAATGCCTTACCGGAGCTGCGGTAGTTGCCCTCTTCATCGAACACTCCCATTACCTCTTTCTGCTCGCCAGTCTTCTTGTCAGTAACAATGCCTTTCTTTACCTTATAGAATACGATGCTATCGCTGTAGCTGCGGATGCGATGGTACAATGTATCACAGTGTTTAAGATAACTGTCGAAGGTTTCATCGCCAGTCAGTTCGGGCATTTCCCAAACAAATGGCTTCTTCTCCTTCTTTTTCTTTTCTTTCTTCTCCTTTTTACTGTCTTGTGCAAATGCCTGCTGAGGCATAACCACTCCCATTGCTAATGCAAAAAGGAGTACTGTAAATAATTTCTTCATAGTGTAATAAAAATTAAAGTAATTAATAAAGTGATTTATTTCTTTCCAAAGACTATTTTGAGTTTTGAGTCTCCCCTGCCTTTCATGGGGATTACTTTATTGGCTTTTATCTTGCCGTTGTGGGCACCTACCACAACAATGAAATCATATTGGTTTGCCTTGACTTGGAATTTGAAGCTGCCATCACTGGCGGATGTAGCTAACTCCTGATCGTTTTTCCAATAGATGTTGCTCCTGATATCATCAGACACAGAACCTTTTACGCCATAGAACTTGCAGTTGCCCAATGGGCTCTCTTCTGCTAGTCCCTGATGCAATTCAGAATAGAAAGTGTTTCCTTCCAGGATGATGCCGATTTTTTCTTTCTCTGCAATCAGTTTCTCCATCTTTTCCTTGAAGTATGGATCTCCTGTCGAGTTTGACAGAGAGCGAAAGGCAAGGATGGCCTGATCGAATGCCTTGATGAGCAAATCTTTCTTCACATCCTGTTTCTTGCCAACGATATCGTTAATTAATTTGGCATACTTTTCCGCATTAGTCTGGATGGTGTCATAGCGCAGTGATGTGGTGACTTTTGTCAAGGCTATGTTGCGCTGTTCGGCATTGATACCTTTCTCGTTGGCTGCCAACCGGTAAATTTCAGCGGCTCTAGCATATTGACGGTCTTGGAACTCTGAGTCGGCTTGTCTCAGCAGTTCACCATACTGGGTCTCCACGACAACCTTGGTTTCATTCAGGATGACGATATTATACCGCAAAAAATCCGTTGGGTTCATTTTCGCCACTTGCTTGTAGTCAAGTACCATGGTGTTAGTCTTGTCACCAGACACTTTGATTAATAGAATTTGTTCCAGCTTAATATCGTTGGCGTTCAAAGAGTCATTTAAATCCGGGATAATAGATTCCTGAAGCGCTTTGTATGTTGAATCAGGCATTGTTTCTACTTCGTCCAATATACGTTTTTGGGCTACATCTAAAACCTTCTGTAGAGAGTCTACTTTCTTAGACAAAGTTGAGAATTCCTTAACGTCAAACAAAAGAGAGTCTAGATAGGTTCCTGCTTCACTGCGTCCGCTTCTGATTGAGTGTTTCAGGTTAGGGCATTCAATCTTTAGCTTTATCTTACTGTTAAAAACTATCAGAGCCTTTCCTTTATCTTCAGGTCTTTCCGCTTTATTAATCCATCCAGAACTTGCATTCTGATCCCGTTTGATGTCAATACCGTTCTCAACTTGGACAATGTCAAAATACAGCTGTTTATTTGGAACCAATATTATTTTGTCTGTTTTATAGCTATTGGTAGTGCCGTATTTTGTAATTGTAAAGTAGCGGTTCTTGCTGCCCGAAATGTCGATAATCATTTCATAGCGATAACTATTGCCAGACTTAACCGCTTTAGGGGACTGCGGATCTTTATCAATACTTGAAGTTATAACCATGTCATTACTACTTGCAACGAATATTATACTGGCCTTACCATTCAGAGTACTAATATTTTGTGTTTTAGAGATGTCAGGAGATATTGTTATCATCTGTTGGGACCATGCATTCATGCAACATACGAGCATGAAGATGATAACGTTCACTCTATAAAATTCATTTTTCATCAAATCTCGTCTTAATTAATCATCTCTTCAACCTCATCAATACTGAAGATATCTTTTTTATCCAATTTCACCCCATTCTTTTTTGCACCCACGTATTCTGGCTGCCATGTACGTACTCTGATTTCCGGATGTTCTTCATCGCGGAAATCCCATAGTAGGAAGACATAGCCTTCATCACTATAATTGGAAGACTTCCATTCTTGACGTAAACGCACGCCATACATGTTGGGGTTGTTTTGTGATTGTGTAACGCCACATTCGTTATCAAGCACTTGAAACTTTACCTCTATATATCTGTTGCGTGCAAAGGCTCGGCGCAGATTAGCTAGATACTGCTGTTTGTTCTGGCGGTTATAGACCACCTTGGCATTGCTCTGCCCAAGGTCGTTGGGACGTGACTGAACCACTGTACCGGTTATAATCAATGCGTCATCACTAAAGATCTGGTTCATGAAATTGATGTCCTTACGACAATAAGCGGTACGGAAACGTTCTACAAATCCCAGTATCTTGGTTCTGCGCTCCACATTGGCCACATTGCCACATTTCTCCATGCTTTCCGACACCTGAGCATCAAGAGCGAAACGAAATTCCGAAATATTGCCTTGGCGGTCAAAGGTCACGGTGACTTCCTGGAATTTACTCTCCTTGACGACTTCACCGTCTGGATCAAGAATCATAGGAATCTGACGTACATAGAACGAACCGTCTTTTAAGGGCCAGAGGCGATCCACTACTTCTTCATCGTCACACTTGAAGTGTGTCATGTCCCATAGTGTTGCCAATTCATCTTTAACGTCGCACTCGCCAGCAGACGGAACGTGAATAGCGATTCCACTTAGATTGAGATTGCGTTTTTCTGCGTATGCAGCATTAATCTCAGTAAGTAGTACTGCTAAGTTGTTTTGTAATTTTTCAACCATAATAGGGTTGTTGTATCCCTCATCCGTAGTGAGTGTCACGTTGATGGCCTGCATACTGATTGAACTAAGCATTATGGCCATAAAACATAAAACAGTCTTTTTCATATGTATATTCTTTTTACTTATTTACTTTCACACCAATAGCCCCTCGGCCTTTATAATTTGTAAGTATATCTGCAGTGCCGGTTTTTAAATTTGTTCGGTTCTCACCTTCGCTAAGCACAGCTTCAACTATACCATCCTTGTTGAAAACTACCATAATATAATCAGCCAAATTCTTGCCTTTTAGTCCTGCAAGATTGTTGTATTCAGTAATCCTCTTATTCGTCATAAGCTCTTTTAATTTTTCAGATAGTTGTCCTGTATTTTGAACTTCTAACAAACTTTTTATTACAATGCCACGAGGGCTGTTGTCAACTGGATTAGCCTTGGCAGTCTTTGCAGGAACTGCTAATGCTATTTCCGTTGGGGCATTTTTTACCTCCACATTATCTGCAGGCAGGATGTCGGACTTCTTGATGTACATGAATGCCCTGAACATATTTGCTCTTGGCATGGTGATCTGGTCTACAGTATAATTGGTATTTATGGTAATGATTTTGTTGGCTCCAGCAAATTTCTTCTGCTTTGCCACCCATTCGTTTACGTTCTGGTTTAGCATATCTGTTGCCAAGTCAATAGCTTGCTGCTGGTCGGTAGTTGTTACCTCAGCATAGATATAGCTACTGCTTTTCTTAATATTGGCTATCTTTTTCTTCTGCTCTTCGACAGACTGTGCAGAAACTGTCATTCCGACAATTGCCGCCACGAGCAGCATCATGATTCTTTTCATATAGCGGTTTTATTTTATTGGTTCATATTCAACATTGTGCAAAAGTTGCGCACTTACATTATATAGAGGTATATACGCGTACATGCGCGCATTAGCCTTGGTACCCTTCCTGTTTTGTAGCGCACTCTCAGGGATATTGATACTTAGCAGGTGAAGATATCCGCCCGTACGGTTAATCATAAAAACGGTACCTTCATAGACGCCGTCCTTCTTACTTTTCAATCCGTAATATGGCTGACAGCCCTCGGACATGCAATACTGTTGCCAAGTACGATAGGTTGTCATGAGGCTATCCACCTCATAGCCATATTTGTCAAGGGTAATCACTAGTGGCAGCTCATTGTTGCTAGCTGGTGATATCATCCAGTTGTTAATGGTCTTTGTCGCACGGGCGGCATCGTCAACCAACGTCCATGGCTTCTTCTTCGACTTACGCATATAATAGACGTCGTTCCGCACCATTGGACTCATATAATAGGTGTCCTGGAAAGTATATTCCACACCATCCTGAGGTAAACTTTTCTGATTGATGGTATGAGAATCGTCCGCCTTGAAACGTGCGATGTGCCGTATCAGTCTATATTCCAATTCCACGGCGTCACATCCGAGCAGCAGTTGGTAGTCCATATCGAACGAGATCTCAAGTATCTTCTTGCCATCCTTAGTCCATGAGACCCGATAGACACGTAAATCGACGTACTCATTATTGAATACCGTCGTCGTATCTATTTTCAATGCTGTTGCGGCTGTTCCGACATTGAAACTCACTCGATCCCATTGTGCTTTAACAGCGTCTTCTGTATTGTTAGGAGTTGCCAGTCGGGCTAACAAGTAGCGTTCCAGGAAGTCGTATATTGGCAAGGGTTGAGCTTGGCGGTACACCTGTGGGAAAAGCAACAAACCAATATGTTCTATCTCACCCCATTGGTTCTTACGGATGGTAAGAGGGCGATTCTTGTAGCTATAGGTATTTGTCACTCCAACAGGGAGCGTTTCCAACTGTTGCAGGTTCAAGTATCCTGCCAAGCGCTCAAGTCGCTGGGTATCAAAAGTGGTAGCCCTCATGCAGATGCAACTGCATGTGGCTATCACCAATAGTATGATACTCCGCTTCGTCATTTAGCGTGTCTTGATCTTCACAACTGTGCCGTCGCTCTTGTAATAGGTTACAAAGCTTGGCTTACCATTCTCGAAGATACCTGTGATATATTCACCAGGCTGGGCGGTATACTCAGCATTCAACTGATAGGTACGTGTGAATGTCAGCTTTCCGCTTCCATCAGGTTTGCCGTTCTTCAGATTGCCGACATATTTGCCGTAACCCATATCAACAGAGCCCTGGCCATTCTGGGCTGCAGTGCTACTACCTGCACCTGTGTTTTTGCTTCCGCTTGTTTTGGTGTCCTTGGGTTGGGGAGTCTCCTTATTTTCAGGAGTTTGTTCGCCCTCTTCCTCCTCTTTCGACTCAGAAGTAGACTCTACTATGGGCTCTTCCACAGGTTCTTTAACATTAATCTTACAGATGGCGCGAATGTCGGGATTCTCCTCGCACTTTACAATGACGGTAGCGTCACCTTTCTTTAAGGCACGTACCTCACCACCGCTGTTCACCTCAATATTCTTGCCTTTGCCCTTGAAGACGTAGGTAATCTTCACACCCTCTGGCTCTGCTTTCGGTGTGATGACTGCTGTCTCGCCCACTGTCATCGTCAGTTCATTCTTGTCCAGCGTAATCTTTTCCGGTTTGGAAGAACCTAACATCTTCCAGATGCCAAAGCCTCCACCACCTAACAGCAGGATTACTACGGCAATAACAGCGATGAGCTTTGTCTTCTTGCCATCACCTGGGTCTGTTTTGATTTCTTCTTCCTTATATGGCTCGAGTTCTTCACCGCATTCTGCACACACAAAATCTGCATCGTCGTCAGTAATCACCTGAACCTTGCCTGCCATCGTGCAGACTCCGACATTCTTACATATACCTTTTCTTTCCATATTCTATATAAATCTTTGAAATATTTTTTTATTGACGTTTTGTAATATTCTCACCGCTTACATCATGGGAGGTGGTGGCGGTGGAGGAGTATTGGTAACGAACAGCATTCCCAATTCTTCAACGGTACCAGCAAAGGCCCATGTTGCCATGCCTTGCTTCCATACATAGGTCTGCTTGGTTACCTGTCCTGTAGCAGCCATCTGCTGAAGCTGTGGAATGGTGAACGGTCCTGTCTGCTGACCATTGTCGTAAATCATATACTGCGACATACCTGGGGGTGGTGGAGGCGTTGGGCCTGTAGTCGTTCCAGTGCCTGTATCAGTTCTAGTTGTTTCTCCACGCAGTTCCTTGCGCTTCTTGTCAATCTCCGCTTTCTCCTTGTCTGTGGGATTATACAGAGAAGGCAGCATGTGGAGTTTGATACACTCTTCGACATTCATGGGGATGAATCCCTCATAGTCCTCCAGTTGGGTTTCGAAGCGTGCTACCTTGCCCTGCTGTGAAGCCATCAGACGGTCGTAGCTCTCTTTCAGTTTGTTGACGGCCTGTAGGTAGCGTGGAGTAAGGTTGGTCTCCAAGTTGATGACAACAATCTCATTGCTGTTTCCACCTCGTGATACCTTTATCTGACCCTCGTCTGTCAGACTCTTAATCAGGTCTTCTATCTTCTGCAGGAATGCTGGGTCAACATCGTAGTCAGGCAGGATGACAAACATGCTGGACCTAATCTTCGGACCATTGTTCACTTCTACGTCACGGTGGAGATTGGTGATGGCTGCATGACGAACCAGACGCTCCAGTTTCTCCTTGAGGCCTTCGTCGTTGCCACTAAACTCATCTTGCAACTTCTGGATAATGTTGATGCCAATGAGTTTCTCGTATCCGGGGATGTAGTCCTTGCCGACTTCATTGATGAAGAAGTTGTTAGCCTCTTTCTGACCTTCTTCCTCAACCTTACTGATAATCGTTCCAGCCTTCAACTTGTCGGCAACCTCACGGAAGTTCTTCTTTTCAGGATTCAGCATACCAATAAGCGACGATATCATCAGACGGATACGCTCCTTGTTGTCGTTCTCGTTGGTGATAGCTCCCTTCATGATGGTATGTACCTTGTTGGGATCGTAGTTCTTGATGACAACACCCTTCAGGCTCTGGCTTTCCTCGCTCTCCGAGATGCAACGACTGTTGATGGCGCCAAGGACGGCATCCTGTGCTATCTGGAACTGAGCAATCGTAGAGTCGATGTCGCCCTTGGTGACCTGCATCGTACGGATTAGGTCATCAAGTAACAGCTTAGCAAACTCGTAGCTGGCCTTCCAGGTCATGAAGATATATTTCTCCTTGACGGCTGCGGTATATTTCGCACCGATGTCATCTTTGCTGTTGTTTAGACCGATGTTTGCCAGACCCTTGGTGAAGGTACCCATCTCGCACCACTTCTTGTTTAGGTCATCCATCACAGCGTCGCGGCGCTTAATCTCGTCATCGGCACTGCTGCCAAGCTTAATCAGGGTTGCCTTCTCCTCATCCAGGTAGTCTACGATGGTTTTCACAATGCCGCTCAGCTGGACAAGTGACTTTTCACCGCTGGCCCAGAGTTGCAGCAGATCTTCGTTAATCCTCTCTGTTATCTTGGTAACAATAGGCTCGCGTCCGAACTTGGACTTTTTCTCGAAGAATGTCAGAACACCATTCTGGCCAACCTCGCCAATAGGACGGAAATCCTTGTCGAAGAAGCGTTTTGCCATGTTTCTAATGGCAATCAGCTTGTTATCGTGTTTCAAGGTGTCGTCTGACAATGCTTTCATGCGGAAATTGTCGATGACGCCAAACTCGTCAACGATAGACTTCCATCCTTCCTTCTGATGGTCGGGAAGTATAGGACTCGACAAACAGAGATGTTCACGGGTGATGCACCATTTCCTCTTTTGTTCGGGCTTGGTGACGAAAGCATAATCATCGTTGACAACAGGTTCGCCAACAAAGCCGGACTCACGCGACATGTTGTTGTACATCATTTTCAGCACGGCCTGATTGGCAAAGGTGTATCCGAAGTATTCCTTAATTTCCTGTTCAGGAATAGCCAATCTCTTGATGCCGAAGCCATTGAACTTAAAGCAATGGGGCGTATCGTAGTCTGCATAATTAGGATTCTCCCCCTTCTCCACATTGTTAAAGAAATGTGAGGCACTCTCGGTGCCGCCTTCTCCAATTTTGCGGTCGCTAAGGGCTACACCTACGGTCTTCTGGTAAATCAACTCTGCAATGGTAGCAGGCATCACCTTGCCGACGTCAAAGCGTACGTTGCAACGGTTGTTGTCAGTAACCAAATAGGCAGAATAGAAAGGTAACTCAAGGTTGAGACGCTCCACCTCGTAATCGCGCTCGCTGACATTCCAGGGCTTAAAAGCTCCCATGTCCATGGCGTTCAACTCTGTCAGGGCAACATATCCGTTGGGCTGGTAGTTGTTCGTAGAAGCCCACTCTGGATTGGGATGCTCTTCGGGCAAAAGCAGGTAGAGTACAATCTTGTTCTTCTGCTGGTCGGGGAACTGATGGCGCAGCTGGGCTACAACGTCGACCACACTACCTGAACCTGTACCACCTGCCAAACCAGCTATGACGTGATATGTTATTTTGCTTCCGTCAGGGTTAAAACTTAACTTACGTGCCTTAACACCGACCATGCGATTGAAGTCGGGAGAACCGTTGGCAAAGAGCAAACGTCCTAAACGACGCTTCTGACCGGCAGCTCCTTCACTGATTTTGGGGTCGTTGATGATGTTTTTCCAGTCGTTGCTGTCACCGAGCCATGGAGACAGATACTTGAAACGACTTCTGTTCTCCACATAGTCACGCAGGTTGGCTGCGGGAATACGTATGACGGAGTCCGCATCCAGCGCAATGCTCTTGCCCATGATGCTCCATTGGGCAGGGTCCTTCATCTTCAGGTCCTGTTCACTGGAGTCCATGTAGAGATAGTCTATCCACATGTCGCTTGGCTTAACCTCGCCATTGAACTTTTCAAACATCAGCTTACGGAAAGCTGCTAAGACTCGGCCGCCTGTTCCGCCTAATCCGATAATAAGATGATTTTCCATAGTGAATTGTTTTATTTTAGTTGTAATTATTCATAGTTGTAATTATTCGTGGTTTAATAATAACCAGATGAAGATGTATCGTTGTCAAAGCCGTAGTTGTCATAGTCTGACGAACTTAACCTTCGGCCTCCACCACCACCGTGCCTGGCTGCTACAGTTGCAAGGATAATGGCAATCAACGTTCCGAACAAAAGCCATTTGAGACACCTTTCTATATACTCGTCTATGGTGTTATTGACCTCGTCCACCAGGAAATCACTGACAGAACGTCCCACACTGCTTTTACTGATAAGTTCATCGGTATCAATATGCTCCAAAATAGGCTTCGTACCGGGATACTCATCAGTAATCATATCCTTTAAATTGTTGAAGTCGGTATCGGAGAATGCCATATCTGTAGTTTTGTCGGTGATGGAAGCAACATAATCTCCCATGTCCTCCACATAGCCCTTGACATAATAGCCACCTGCTATCAATGCTCCTGCTGCTGTGGCAAACAGAAAATAGACCGCAATGACCAGTATTGATATGGGTGATTGTACATTTTTCCTGCTGAACAGCATGCACACAAGGAACACCAGCACTGACATGACCAGTGCTACCAGCAACCCCCAAAAGATGCTTCCAACGACATTCTCTACGATAAACATTCTTCTTATTTTGTTGCCTTATGGCTACAAAGGTATAATACTTTTTTGAAAATCACAAATCTTTACGGACTTTTTTTCAGTTTACCACCATGATAATCTCTATTTGTGGCTATTTTTTCTTGTCTGTTCCAGTTTTTTTTGCTAATTTTGCGGCCAGATTTCAACTAACTAACTTAATTGATTATGAATAGATGTTTTCTTGTTTGGGCAGTCCTGTTGGTGGCTGTCGTTGTATGGGCGCAGGGCGACCAGGGTAATGGAAAGTATAAGAATCCAGTGGTCTTTGCTGATATTCCTGACCCAGATGTAATTCGTGTGGGTGACACCTATTACATGGTCAGCACTACCATGTGCCTGTTGCCAGGTGCTACCATCGTGAAGTCGAAAGACCTCGTGAATTGGGAGTACTGTGCACAGCCGCTCGCAGACCTTTGCGACAAGGAAAACTATTCGCTCATCAATGGTCAGGATGCCTATGCCAAAGGTATGTGGGCATGCTCGATGAAGTATCATAATGGTAAGTTCTACATCCTGCTGAACTGTAACGATGCAGGTGCTTTTGTGCTTTCTGCCAGCGACCCTGAGGGCAAGTGGGAAAAGAAGACCATCTCGCGTGGCTACTACGACCCAGGCATGCTGTTCGACAATGGTAAGGTGTATGTGGCTTGTGGAAACGGGAACATACAGGTTTGTGAGCTCGATGAAGACTTCAACTTCATTCAGGAGAAGCGTGCCATCAGCAAGGAAGGAACAGGACTGGAGGGCTGTCACTTCTATAAGATAGGTGAATACTACTATATCTATGCTACCTATGGTGGTTGGCCGTCAGGACAGGTCGCGTTTCGTTCGAAGAACGTCTTCGGCCCGTATACTGAAGAGAAGATGCTGGTGGAGAAATACATCGATGGTAAGGTAAACACTATTCACCAAGGCTCTCTTATCGACACACCCGATGGCAACGAGTGGTGGACCATCATGCAGGAAGATAAGGGTGCTATGGGACGTATGCCCAACCTACAGCCTGTGACATGGGTAGACGACTGGCCCATCGTGGGTAATAATGGTAAGCCATATACCGCCTATGCGAAACCCAATGTGGGAGCAACATATCCTATTTCCGTTCTGCCAACTACCGATAGCTTTCGTAGCTATCCGCTGGGTATGCAGTGGGAATGGAACCACACACCAGACAATGGTGCATGGTCACTCTTCGAGCGTCCGGGGTGGTTGCGACTAAAGACGGGTGCACCCGTAGACAAACTGACGCAGGCACGTAACATGCTTACCCAGCGCATCTATGCTTATACGGACAAAGCCTCAAAAGGTACGGTGCGTATTGATGTTTCGCATCTGCAGGAGGGCGACCGTGCTGGTATCTGCGTGTTCCAAGACCCCTATGCCTATATCGCCGTGGAGAAGAAGGACGGCAAGTGCCATCTGGTGTGGTGTCAAGACCAGCTGAGAACGAATGATGGCTTTACTCCGAAAGAGACGACAAAAGAGGACATAGAGATAACGGATGTAATCTATCTGCGTGCTACCATGAACTATAGTGATAGTAAGACGAAGTTCTATTATTCACCCGACAACTCCAGGTTTCGTCCATTAGGTGAACAGACTGAGCTGAAGTTCAACCTCAGCGTCTTTGTGGGTGCCCGCTTCGGCCTGTTCTGCTATGCTACGAAGGAGAACGAGAAGCGTGGGTATGCCGACTTCGACTGGATTTCGACAGGAGACAGCTTCGATGAGGCTGACGACGACCCGACAACAATTTCTCCTTATCCCGAGGATATGCTCGCCGCCGAGAAGATAGAACTGCCATCTACGGATATGGAGATTATGATTGGCAACAGTAGTACATTGCCACTGACAGCCACCTTCCTTGATGGTCGCACAGAGAATGTGGCTTCACAGACCAATTATTACATCAGCAATAGTGGCTGCATCAAGATAGCGCAAGGCAGCATAAAATAAGAGGCGGGCACCACCAGTGTTGATGGGGGCCCGCCTTTGTTTTGTGTTTTTATAGTTAGACCTAGGTGTGTCTTGTTTCTTACTTAACAATCATCTTGCGACCGTTCTTGATAGCGATGCCACGGAAGCTGCTTGTTACACGCTGGCCCTGCAGGTTGAACATAACAGCATTGTCAGCGTTGCTCAGCTTAACGGTGTTGATGCCAGTGGCAGCGGCGTCTGCTGTAGCATAAAGTTCCTTGCTCTCAGGATTGAATACGAAGGTGATGTCGTAGGTGCCGGCAGCTTCAATTTCAAGAACAGCATTGCCATCCTTATCACCGCTGTTAGGATCACCATAGTTCTCGTCCCAGCTGTGGTTGGCAAGAACCTTATAAGTGTAAGAACCTGCATCAACTGTCACGGCCTTCTTTACGAGCTGGAAGGTGCCATCGTTCATATCGGTCATGTCGTTGCTCTCGTCGTCCTTATTCCAGTCAGAACCAAGGATAGCTGCCTGGCCGGCAATTGTCCATATTTTCTCAGCAAGCTCAGCTTCGCCAGTCTTTACTGCCTCGTGGCTGACTTCTTTGCTCTCCTTGTTGAACTTGATAGTTACCTTATACTTACCAGTAGCATCAACGGTAAACTCGTAGTTGCTGCCAGGATAAGCCTCGTCCCATGCATGGTCAGCACATACCTTCAGTTGCACTGTCACACCAGCCTCGATGACAACATCTTCTTTGACGAGGGTGTAGTTGACACCATCGGTAGAAGTCATGTCGTTGGCAGTGTTTGCAGGATCCCAAGAGGTACCGCAGAGAGATGTAGAACCAGCTACGGTCCAAGTCTGTTCAGTAGTTGGAGCTACATAGTCACCAGTTTTGGTTGCTTCTGCTGAAGGAATGTGAGTTTCGGAATTGAATGTAAAAGTAATGGTATACTCACCATCCTCGGTAATAGGCAATGTAGCATTATCACTACCACCATCTGCACCATAGCACTCATCCCAAGTGTGGTTCTTGACAATCTTGTAGCCATAACCACTATCGTTGGCTTTAACCATCATGCCCGTCTTGACGAGGGTAAAGTTAACACCATCGGTAGAGGTCATGTCGTTGGTGGCATCTGCTTGATCCCAGCTTACACCTACAATAGTCTTTTCACCGGCAACGGTCCAAGTGTCTTGAGCCTGCATGCCGAGAGCAGCAGTTAACATAACTAAAAGAGTAAAAATTTTCTTCATAATCGTTTTTGTTTTAAAGTTTGTAATAAAGATTGTTGATATTCTGGGGGCAAAGATAGTCATATTTATAATAAGGTGTTCTGTTATGGGTAAAAAAAATAACAAAGGAGTCGTGCAAACGATTGCACGATATGTAAATAATACAGGCGAACATCGCAATAATGTTCGCCTGTTATGTGAAGGGAGAAGTATTATTCTACTGGTACGAAATGAGCTGCACCTGTAATGTCGCAGAAGTATACATTGTACTTTCCTGCGGGAACGACAATGTTTTTCTTGCCTTTTTCGAGCGTCTTGGCCCAGAGGTCTTCGTTGACCGTCCAGTCGCCATCAGCATCGCCATACCCCCAGTCAGTGTTCCAAGCATGATCAGCACGGAATTTAAGTTGTGTGTCTGCAGCTATAGTTATCTGGACAAACCAGTTGTGCTTACCTTTGTCTGCAGTTGTCATGTCAACATCCGTATTCCAGTCATTGCCAATACCGATGAGCGAGATGGTGTTGTAAGAAGCAGGATTCTGGTCTTCGAGCTTCTCCCACTTATAGGTCAGGTTCTCAAGGTCGATGGTGAAGGTGTAGTATTCCTTCGTGGGCGAGAAGATGGACGTGTTCTTTCCCTGTTCGAGTTTACCTGACTCACCCTTGAAGGCGGTCTTCTCACCAGAGCCATAGAGTTTGGAGAAGTCGCTACTTGCGTAGCCAGCCTGCCAGTATTTAGAGTTCCATACTTTGACGTCACCGCTGCTGACAAACTTGGTGGTATAGGTAAAGATGACATCGCTGTTCGGGTCGGGCGTCATCACAGTTTTGTAGGCTTCTTCCTTCTTCGAAGATGTAGCGTTACCATAGATATAGTAGTAGGGATTTTCGACCTCCTCAGGCGTAATCTTCAGGGTGAAGTCGCCGAGGGTGATTAGCTGTGCCTGGCTTTCCTTCATAGCATTGGCAAAGAGCTTAGCAGTAAATTTGCGTTCTGTGGATTTCTTGCCATAAAAGGTGTAGACCAGTTTCTCCAGTTCAGCTTTTGTCACCTTGCCGTCTTCTGATGCGGAGACATTGGTGGCGACTGCTTCTGTCTTGTCAGCAGGCCATGCTGACAGGCGGATGTTGCTTAGTATGACGCCCTCTGGCAGGGTTCCTTGCTTCAATGTGAAGAGTTGTACTCCTTCATCTGACAAATCAGCCAATATGATGCTGCCTGAGGCTGCTGCAGTGGGGGTCGCTTCGAAACCCTCGATGGTCACAGCGGCTTCCTGTTCGTAAACCTTAGGCTGTGCCCAGTCATCATAGCTCTCATCACAGGCGGTCAGCGACCAGCCTGCAACGATGAGCATCAAAAACATTGATATTTTTTTCATAACTAATGAATTTTCTTTTTTGTACTTAATCGATTATTTCAATTCGCCAGCGTCCTTGGAGAAGTTGAAGTAAACCTTCTGACCTGGGTTGCCGCAAGTGTAAGGTCTAACCTCGCCACCATTGCCGCGATAGACAATCTTCTTCTCGTATACGAAGAACTCGGTCTTCCACCATTCGTAGTTTTTAATCTTCACGTAGGCACGAGATCCGCCCTTGTCGTCGGTAGTAGCGCTGAGCAGCTCAGGCGATACAAACTCGCCGTCCATTGTGGTAGGCGTGCTAATTTTAACATACTGCTCGAAGTTAGTGCGCAACTCGCTCTCGTTCCAACAATTATCTTCTGTGATGCCAAGTTCAGTGTTAATCATACTCGGACCGATGAGCCAAAGCTCAGGCTGATAGAAGCTATAATCCAGATGCATGGTACGTTTGTCGTTGTCAACCTTGCCTTCGATGAATAGAACATACCATCCTGGCGTAGTAGCTTTAGCTACACCATCGTCAGAAACGGTGAATCCGGTGGTCTTGCACGAGTAAGATACATCAATCATGTCGTCAGCATAATTGGGAGCATCCTTTGTGGGGCTAACCTTCACGCCGTCAGCATCAATCCATACAATACGCCAGTGGCACTCAGGAGCACCGTTTACAGCTGCAGTAGGCACTGCTTCTTCCCACTTATTGCCATTGAAGTTTCCACAGATATAGAAGGCTTCAGGAACCTCAACATTAGGCAGGGCAAACTTGGTCTTTACATTGTTTAGCTTAATGATGTTCGACAAAGCCTCTGAACCGTTGACGTTGGCAATGTAAGCTCGTATACGGATGTAAAGAGGTGTCTCGGCGGGGAATTGTTCCTGCTTTTTGCCTTGTTTGGTCATGAGCTGCTTAGTAGTAGCGATTGCCAAATCGTTACCCTTCACCTTCATCTCGTTGATAGAGTAAGTGGTTGCCAACTCTATGGGGTCGGACATGTCGGCATTGATAGATGTCTGCACGACATACGTCACTGTAGCGGGAAATCCGTAAGACGGCTGTGTGCAGTAGAGCATGATACTCTCCGTATTGTCCAGATCATAAGTGCTGCTAGCAAATGTCGGCGAATTCAGTGTGATGGGAGCCTGCTGCTTTGAGAGGTCGATAGTGGGGTTGTCGTTGCGGTCGCTCTCACACGCTGTCAGCAAAGCCATTCCCATCAACAAGGATGTTATAATATTTAGTTTTTTCATATCTGTATTCCAATTAAAAATTAATAACCTTCAGTGGGCTTCAGATTACTGTTGGCATTCAGGTCGTCAGCAGGTATGGGGAAGAGATTGAAACGCTTGTCGATGGGGCTACCGGCCTTGGTGCCACCCATCCATTCCCATATGTAGTCGCTCTGACCTGCATAGCGGTTCCAGCGAATCAGTACAGGACGACGCATAGCCTCGTATCCGAACTCGCGAGACCACTCCTTAAAGATGTCCTCCAGGCTGACAGCCGTAATGGCATCAGCACTCTTGCTGTCGTAGAGGTTGCCTGTCTTCACGTTGGCACGGGCACGCAGGGCCTTGATGCGCTCGATGCCTTCTGAGCTACAGTTGCCACCATTGATGCGCGCGTCTGCTTCGGCAGAGATCAGGTATGCTTCGGCTAGACGAAGAACAGGGAAGTCGGTGTCAACAAACTGTCCACCAGCGTGGTGACCGGGAGTACCGTCTGCATGCAGATTGTTATACTTCATATAGATAAGGCCCTGTCCCTTCTTGTCCTCTTCTTCAATCACCAGTTTCTGTCCCTGGGTGTAGAAAATGGCACGGTCGTCGCCTACAGATGGAGTGACATCCTTCGGAGCACCCTTGGTAATAGCGTTGTCGCTGGTCTTAGTGCCAAAGAATACCTTCGAGAAATTAGAACGGGCGCGAACACCGACGTCCCACTTTTCAGAAGTTCCATAACCGAGGATAGGATTGCCCTTGCTGTCCTTTACACCATAGAGGTCTTCGGCCAGCATAGCCTCATTGGTGTTGCTGGCAATCATGTACAGCGTACCACCCCAAGTCTGAGTTTTCTCACCGTCGTGCAGTGCAGGCAGGATGATTTCGTCCTGAGCGCCGTTGGAATCGTTATCGCCCATGAACAGTAGCTGATAAGCGCTGAATCCGTTCATGCCGGTGGTGCACAGCTTGTAGCTTGTACCGATAGCCTTGTCAGCATACGTCTTGGCATCCTCCCAACGGGCAGTACCAGTATAAACTGCTGCATTGAGATACATACGTGCTAGGAGCAGGTAGCCTGCGGCCTTGTCGGCACGTCCGTAGTCAATGGTCTTGGCATCGGCCAGAACCTCGTTGCCGTCACCCTCACCGATAACGTCCTTCAACTCATTTTCTAAGAAATTGAAGAGATCAGCACGCTGAATCTGGGGAGCGTTGTCGCTAGACAGCTTGGTGAGGAACGGCGGATTGCCATACATATCCATCAGGAAATAGTAGTGGAGTGCGCGCATGAAACGAGCCTCAGCACGCTTCTGTTTCGTGGCAGCATCGTCGCTAGTGGCATTCTCCAGATAGAAGTTACAGATGGTGACGCCAAACATCAGACGGTAGTAGAGTGATGTTACGAAAGCGTTACTGTTGGTCCACGTATTGCGGTTCAGTTCAGGCATGCCGGGGTCGTTCCACCAGCAGTGAGCCTCGTCGGTAGTGAGCACGTTAAAGTACCAAATCAGACGAATCATGTTTGACATACCTTCATCATCGGTGTCAAGGTCGCTGTCACCGTTAGGACCGGTTTGTCCCGTCAGTACCAGATTGCCGTATATCTTGTTGAAGATATAGTCTTCATTAAAATCTGACACCTCCTGCGGATTGATGTTCTCCACTTCCAAATCCTTAAGGCAGGACGTAAAGAGTGTAGCACATGCTATCATGGCAGCAGGCAAAATATATCTTAGTTTCATAGCTGTTTACTTTTTTACTTTTTTACCTTTTTACTATTATCAGAAGTTCAGGCTAACACCTAATATAGTAGTGATAGGACGGGGGTAGATGTTGCCGTCAACACCACTTGCTACTTCAGGGTCTAATCCAGAGTACTTGGTGATGGTGAATACATTCTGAACTGTTGCATAGACACGTCCGTTAATAGGAGCACCGAAAAGTTTGTCGAAGCTATAACCTAACGTAATGTTGTCCATCTTCAAGAAAGAGGCATTCTCAACGAAATAGTCAGAAGCATACTGCTGTTCCAGCACGTTGGTAAAGCCGCGGTTGACAGCATCAACACGCAGGTTATTGAGGTTACCATTGGTATAGACAGAACCAGTGCCTACGTTACATGCACCAGAGGCTGTGCTGTTGAATACATAATTGCCCAGGCTGGCACGCATTGAGAAACCTAAGTCCCACTGCTTCCACTGCAGCTTGGAAGAAAGTCCCATTAGCACGTCGGCGGCAGGCTTGTAATAGTAGTAGCGGTCACCACTATCGAGCGTGCCATTGCCGTTACGGTCAACAAAGGTATTGGGAATGGGGTTGCCGTTCTGGTCGTACACCTGCTGGTAGACATGGAAGGCATATGAAGGCTTGCCAACAGTGAATGCCTGAACGTCACCAAAGTTCAGACCACCACCAGTGCCAACAAAGTAGTCCTCGCCCTTACCGCTGATGAGTTCGTCAATCTCGTTCTTGTTGTAGGTGAAGTTGTAGCTGACCTCCCAGCGCCAATCCTTTGTCTGGATGGGGCGTATGGTAGTCATGAACTCGAAACCGGTATTGTGCAGCGAACCGATGTTAGAGGTTACGGTGTTGCGGAAGTTTGAACCAGCAGCAACAGAAACTGTGTTAATCAGGTCCTTGGTCTTGCGATAGTAGCAGTCGAACGACATTTCAACGCGGTTGTTGAAGAACGCTAGGTCGAGACCTGCATTCCACGTGGTGGTCTTCTCCCAAGTGAGGTGAGCATTGTAGGGCTGAGGACGATAGGTGGTACCGTCACCCAGAACGGGATACAATGCGTGATTGTTGGTATTGGGCTTGTAGACAGGGATATAAGAGAAGTCGCCAATGGCATCACCATCCTGCTGACCAGTGATACCCCAACCTAAACGGAGCTTGGCATCACTCAGCCAGTCAACATTTCTGAGGAAGGGTTCTTCCTTCAATTTCCAGGCCAGAGCCAATGCGGGGAAGTAACCCCACTGTTGGTTCTCGTTACCCTTCATCCAGTTGAAACGCGATGACCCGTCTGCACGCATTGTGAAGGTCAGCATGTAGCGGTCCATCAGCGTGTAGTTCAAACGTCCAAAGAAAGAAACGAGATAGCGCTCAGTCTTGTATTGTGTAACCTGGTTAGCGGCAGGAGCATTGTACATGCTGCCAGCTTTGTGTGTGGTGTTGCCCTCGCGGAAAGTACCATAGCCGAACCAATCGGTCTTCTTATGGAAGTGCTGCCACTCGTAACCTGCCATGATGTCGAAATGATGATCTTTCGTGAAGTCCTTCATGTACTGTGCGTAGAGTGACAACTGCAGGTTGTAGGTGTCCTTTGTAGACCAGTTGTTCCAGCCATAATAGTTTGCTACAGAAGAATAAGGACTCTTTTCTGTCTCTTGCTTACCAGTCGAGAGGTCCATAGCTGCATTCATGTGCAGGTGAAGGTCCTCGAAACCATGAATGGCGTAGTCGGCCTCGATATTACCGATTAAGCTCTTGGAAGTGGCATGGTCGTCAATCTGCTCCAGAATAGAAACAGGGTTCGTGGTACCCTTGCCTGTATACTTCCAGTTTGCTGCACCTTCGTAGCTGGCTGTGGTATAGTTCTGTACGTAGCCATCAAAGTAATCTCTGTAGATGGCATTGTCACCTGTTACAGCCTTGGTGGGATCCATAGAAATGGCAGAACCAATGGCACCTCCGTCGGCATAGCGGTTTTTGGCAATCATACCCTTACCGTTGATGTTCAGTTTCAGGTGGTCTTTCAGCAGAGAGGGAGACAGACTGAAGCTGGCCGTATAACGCTCGAACTTAGAGGTCTTGACGATACCCTGATTGTTGGTGTAACCAAGAGAAACACGATAAGGCATGTTCTTCAAACCACCCGACATCGTGATGTTGTGGTCGGTAGAAACTGCTGTGCGGAAAATCTCATCCTGCCAGTCGGTATTGGCATATACCTTGTTGCCATTGGCATCGAGGTAGCCAAGTTCCTTATAAGCATCGCTATCTTCGCCATACAGGTTCTTGATATAGTTCATCAGCTCAGGTCCGTCGAGCACGTCAATGGATTTTTTGCGGGCAGCGATTGACACGTTACCATTATAATTAAAGGTAGGCTTCTGGTTGGCACGTCCCTTCTTGGTGGTAATGATGATAACGCCGTTTGATGCACGGCTACCATAAATAGCTGTGGCAGAGGCATCCTTCAGTACGGTAAACGACTCAATATCGTTAGGGTTCACCATTGACAAAGGGTTAGCCAAACCTTGCACACCATCGCCCGACATAGCTAGACCATCGATAACAATCAGAGGGTCGTTGGAGGCGTTCAGTGACGAACCACCGCGGATACGAATCTGAGCACCACCACCAGGGGTACCATCGCTGGAGATAACACTCACACCAGCAATCTTACCACTGATCATGTCTTGGGCGTTGACGTTAAGACCGTGGTTCTTGTCATCTGGCTTGATGGCTGTTACTGAACCAGTTAAATCGCTTTTTCTGGCACGTCCATAACCAATGACAACAACGTTCTCCAGAACAGTAGCGTCATCCTTTAGTGTAATCTCCAGGTTTGCAGCAGCCTTCACAGTAGCTGTCTGGTAGCCGACATACGTTACAGAGATGTCTGCACCCTGATTAGCTTTCAGTGCGAAGTTTCCGTCGAAGTCGGTGACAGTAGCCGTCTGTGTACCTACTACGCGTACGGTGGCACCGATGATGGGTTCGCCCTGAGCATCCTTCACATGGCCTTTGACGTCAATCTGTGCAAAGGCTCCTACCGAAAGGAAGAGTCCTAACAAGAGGAACAACATCCTAAACGGATTACGAATGTTTTCTTGCTTCATCTTTTGTTAAGTTAGTATATTTAATAATGTAAAAGTCTAAATTCTGCAGTAGTTTTGACCTAAATCAAGTGCAAAGTTAAGATTTGTTTCAATTCGTTGATACTATTTGGGAGTTAAATTCGTTATTATGAATGTGCAAACGTTTGCACTGCTAATCGGACACAAAAGAGATAAAACGAAACACATGGTATTTAACTTTTCCATAACTTTGCAGTGGGAATGTATAATGACAACCAAGACATTGCAACGCCACACTCTGACCACGGTGAGAGAACAAAAACAACATCATTACTCCTAATCAGAATAAAATGAAAGATAATGCACCATTGACGATGAAGGATATTGCCCGCGAGCTGGGAGTCTCGGTGGCTACGGTGTCGCGTGCCTTAAAGGACTCGCCACGCATATCTCCTGAGCGTCGTGCGCTGATTCAGGAGTATGCCCGTGAACATAACTTCACCCCCAATCCCATTGCAGAATATTTAAGGTACTCGCGCGTGCAACCCATCAAGGTGATTGGTGTCATTATCCCTGAGCTTGCGCATTACTACTTCTCGACTGTACTGGCAGGTATTGAAGAGGAAGCCTTCAGTCGTGGTTATCGTATCATGGTAGCTCAGAGCGAGGAACGCTATGATAAAGAGGTAAAGATCTGTCAGTCGTTCCTTGAAGACAAAGTCTGTGGTATCATTATCTCGCAGGCGAAAGACACACAGCAGTACGACCACTTCCGTAAGTTGCAGGATGTTGGCGTGCCTCTGGTGTTCTATGATAGGATATGTACAGGCATCAATGCCAGTCGTGTTGTCGTCGACGACTATATGGGAGCCTTCAATGCCGTGAGCTACCTGATAGAAAAGGGTTGCACACGTATCGCTTTTTATGGTGCCGCTATGACGATGGAGATTACGAAGAATCGTTTCAATGGCTATAAGGATGCTATTCTGAAGCACGGCTTGCAGTATGATCCGTCGCTGACCTACATCTGTGACAATCGTGCCGATGCTGAAGTGATTACCCCTGAAGTGCTGGAGCGAGAGGACCGTCCCAATGGCTTCTTCGCTGTCAACGACGATACAGCCATCGGTATTCTCTATACTGCCAAGCACATGGGTTTTCGGGTGCCTGATGATATTAGCATCTGTGGATTTACCAATGGCCAGCGTGCTGTGGCCTGTGACCCCATGCTCACAACTGTTGAACAGCGTGGCAAACGGGTAGGAGAGGAGGCTGCCTCCATCCTCATCGACAAGGTAGAGGGCCACATCCCCTCAGACCAGGTTGTTAAGCGTGTGGTCCGTACCAAGTTGATAGTAAGAGGTACGACCAGATAGTGAAAGAAGATAGAAGAAAATAAAGAAATAAAAGAAGATACAATGAAACAAAAACCGAATTTACCATTTTGGAGCCTGTGGAATCTGAGCTTTGGATTCTTTGGCGTGCAGATAGCCTATGCACTGCAGTCGGCTAACATCTCGCGAATATTCGCTACGCTGGGTGCCGACCCGCATAACCTGAGCTATTTCTGGATACTTCCCCCACTGATGGGTATCCTTGTGCAACCGATTGTCGGAACACTGAGTGACAAGACCTGGACACGCTGGGGACGTCGTATTCCTTATTTGTTTATTGGTGCTGCTGTGGCAGTGGCTGTGATGTGTCTGTTACCTAACTCTGGCTCATTCGGGTTTGCGTCATTATTATGGACGACCTCAAGTGAAATGGGTAGTATGACATTGTATATATCCGCATTTGGGATAACAATGATTTTTGGGCTTCTTATGCTGATGTTTCTCGATACCAGCATCAATATGGCCATGCAGCCGTTTAAGATGCTGGTGGGTGATATGGTCAACGAAGAGCAGAAGGCCAAGGCCTATAGCATCCAGTCGTTCCTGTGCAATGCTGGTAGTGTGGTAGGCTTTGTGTTCCCCTTCGTACTGACGTGGATAGGTATCAAGAATGTGGCAGAGAAAGGTGTCATTCCTGATAGTGTCATCTGGTCGTTCTACCTGGGTGCCGCCATCCTGATTCTCTGTGTCATCTACACCACACTGAAGGTCAAGGAGTGGAATCCGCAGGAGTATGCGGAATACAACCCCGTCTCTGAGGAAAAGGAAGAGAGTGCTAATTGGATTACCCTTTTGAAGAATGCCCCGTCCACTTTCTGGAAGGTCGGACTGGTGCAGTTCTTCTGCTGGGCGGCATTCCTCTATATGTGGAACTACACAACGGGAGCTATTGCCGAGGTGGTATGGGATACTACCGACCCCGTCAGCGAACCGTTCCAGGAAGCAGGCAACTGGGTAGGCATCCTGTTTGCCGTTCAGGCTATGGGGTCTGTGCTATGGGCTACCATATTGCCACAGTTTAAGAATACCAAACTGGCTTACGCTATCAGCCTTGTCATTGGTGGTATCGGTTTTGCGATGGTGCCTTTCCTGCACGACCAGTATCTGCAGTTCATCCCATTCCTGCTCATTGGCTGTGCGTGGGCGGCTATGTTGGCTATGCCGTTTACCTTTGTCACCAATGCCTTGCAGGGCTATGGTCACATGGGTGCATACTTGGGACTTTTCAACGGTACCATCTGCATTCCGCAGATTGTCGCTGCTCTCTGTGGCGGCCTCGTCCTCTCGCTGGTAGGTCATCACCAGTCGACCATGATGATTGTCTCTGGTGTTCTGCTGGTGATTGGTGCCTTCTGCGTCACAGTTATCAAGAATAAGAAATAAAACCAAATATTACTATGAAAATACTATTTAACGTCGAATACCAGACCACTTTTGGCGAAAGTCTGGTGCTGAACATCCTTCCTGGTGAGGACGGTGGCAAGTTGTCACAGCATAAGATGACAACACTCGATGGCTGTCACTGGTTTGTGGAGGTTACCAAGAATCCCAAGCCCAGCACGTTTATTGACTATTATTACAGTCTGATGCATGGTGACGAAGAGGCTCGCCATGAGTGGCTCGTCGAACCCCATCGCCTGGAGTTTGCTGCACAGAAGGCAGCCCGTTATACTATCTATGACCACTGGATTGACATCCCAGAGGATGCTTATATGTATAGTTCGGCGCTTACCGATTGCATCATGGTCAACCAACGTGAGATGAGCATGCCGACAGAATATCAGCGTACGGTACGCCTGAAAGTGCGTGCCCCACAGATTCGTATTGGTGAGCAGCTGGCTATCGTGGGTGCTGGTGAAGCTCTCGGTAACTGGGATGTCAACAAGGCCCTGCCGATGTTCGAACACGAGTACCATGAGTGGGTTATCAGTCTGGATGCTGATAAGTTGCCGCAGACCTTTGAGTTTAAGTTTGTCATGTTGGGTATTGACCTGCCAACCTGGGAACAGGGCGGTAACCGCAGCATTGCATTGACCTCCATAGGAGTCAACGAGGTGGTGGTCTATGAGTTGTCACAGGTATTCCTGCCTGTCTATCCCTGGAAGGGTGCCGGTACGGTAATCCCCATCTTCTCGCTGCGTAGTGAGGGCTCGTTTGGCGTGGGTGACTTCGGTGACCTGAAGAAGATGATTGACTGGGTGGACAAGACTAATCAGCGCATCCTGCAGGTGCTGCCCATCAACGATACCAACATGACGGGCTCCTGGCAGGACAGCTATCCCTACAATGCTATCAGCATTTATGCCCTGCATCCACAATATACAGACTTCAGGCAGCTGCCAGAAATTAAAGATGAGGCTAAGCGTACAGCGTTCGAGACGTTGCGTCTCGAACTGAACGCCCTGCCACAGATTGACTATGAGCGTATGTTCAAGGCCAAGATGGACTACCTGAAGGTGCTGTTTGAACAGGAGTGGAAGCATGTGAAGGCTACCAAGGCCTACAAGCAGTTCTTTGAGGACAACAGGCAGTGGCTGGTTCCTTATGCAGAGTTCTGCGTCAATCGCGACAAGTATGGCACTGCCGACTTCAACCAGTGGCCCAAGGAGACCAAAAAGCAAAAGCTAAAGGCTGATAGCCAGCATGACTTCTGGTGCTATGTGCAGTTCAACCTCGACCAGCAGATGCATGCTGCCCATGAGTATGCCCGTCGCCATCGTGTCATCCTGAAGGGTGATATCCCCATTGGTATCAGCCGTGATGGTGTTGAGGCTTGGGTAGAACCGAAGTACTTCAACCTCAACGGACAGGCTGGTGCACCACCCGATCCGTTCTCTGCTGACGGTCAGAACTGGGGCTTCCCGACCTACAACTGGGACGAGATGCTGAAGGATGGCTGTCAGTGGTGGGTACGTCGCTTCCGTAAGATGGCACAGTTCTTCGATGCTTACCGTATCGACCACGTGTTGGGCTTCTTCCGCATCTGGGAGATTCCTATGCCTGCGAAGTCCGGTCTGGAAGGACAGTTTGCACCTGCCTTGGGACTGAGTCGTGCGGAGATAGAGGGTTATGGCATCTATGGTCACGATGACCTGTTCCTCGTAGACCATAAGCGTAGCGACCGTTGGCATCCGCGTATTGCCGTGCAGTTCCAGGAACCTTATCAGAAGTTGAGCGATGGCGAGAAGTATAACTTCAACCGTCTGTATAACGACTACTTCTATCGCCGCAATAACCAGTTCTGGTATCAGGAGGCTATGAAGAAGCTGCCCCGCTTGACACAGGCCACGCGTATGCTGTGCTGTGCAGAAGATCTGGGTATGGTACCCGACTGTGTCCCCTGGGTAATGAACGAGTTGCGCATCCTCTCACTGGAAATCCAGTCAATGCCGAAGGACGACAAGGTACGTTTCGGACACCTCTCGCGCAATCCTTATCGCTCTGTCTGCACCATCTCAACTCACGACATGCCGACGCTCCGCCAGTGGTGGGACGAAGACGAGGAACGTACGCAGGACTACTACAACACCATGCTCTATCGTGGTGGTGCTGCTCCTCATCCACTGCCAGGTTGGTTGGCCAGAGACATCGTTAGTCGTCATCTGACATCGCCGTCTATGCTCTGTCTGCTGTCACTGCAAGACTGGCTTTCTATCGATGAGCGTCTGCGCCTGCCTGACCAGAATGCGGAGCGTATCAATATCCCTGCTAATCCCCGCCACTATTGGCGCTATCGCATGCACATCACCCTCGAGCAACTGCTCAAGGAGGATGACTTCAATAACGAAATCAAGACACTGATAACACAAAGTGGCCGAAAATAAACGATGAAACACAGAAACATATTACTAGCACTTCTGCTTTTGCCTTTATCGGCTATGGCTACAGAAGTTAAGTCACCAAATGGCAATATCGTGCTGAACTTTACAGTGGAGAACGGACGCCCCACCTACACCTTGTCGTATAAGGGTAGGGAAGTGGTGCGCCCCTCACACCTCGGCTTGGAACTAGCTAAGGACAAGCATGCCTCAATGGGTATGGACGAGCGAGACCTGATGGATGGCTTTGTGTTGGACAAGGAAGAGACCTCGTCCTTTGATGATACATGGCAGCCCGTATGGGGTGAGACCAAGGACATCCGGAACCACTACAATGAGTATGCAGCTACCTTGTCACAGCGTTGGCTATCGGCTCCACCAAAGGCTAAAAATGGAGCCCGCTTGCAGCCCCGTCAGCATCGTCGTACCATACTTATCCGCTTCCGTGTCTATGACGACGGCATCGGTTTCCGTTATGAGTTCCCTCAGCAGCCTGAACTGAACTACTTTCTCATCAAGGAGGAACGCAGTGAGTTCGCAATGGCTGGCGACCATAAGGCATGGTGGCTGCCTGGCGACTACGACACGCAGGAGCAGGAAACACAGGAGTCTAAGCTCTCTGAGATTCGTGGCCGTTTCCAGGAGGCTGTCAACTGGGGCAACTCTTCTGTTGCCGTTTTCTCACCTACTGGTGTGCAGACCTCGTTGCAGATGAAGAGTGAAGCCATTGATATAGATGGTGAGAGACGCAGTCTGTATATCAACATCCATGAGGCCGCCTGTTTGGACTATGCCACCATGCACCTGGAGCTGGTCGATGCCGAAACGAAGGCACTCACCACCCAACTGCAAGGCAACAGCAATGCCTATACCCCCAATCCGGCACCCTCTGATTATCCTTTGCCACAGCCCTTTACCTTTGTGAGCCATCTGACACCAGATGCTACGGGTCTGAAGGGTTGCATGCAGACGCCCTGTGAGACACCGTGGCGTACTGTGATGGTCAGCGACGATGCCCGTGATATGTTGTCAAACAACCTGATACTCAACCTCAATGAACCCTGTAAGTTGGAGGATACCTCGTGGATTCATCCTACGAAGTACTGTGGCGTGTGGTGGGAGATGATTGTGGGTCGCGGCAACTGGCACTATACCAACGACTTCCCCTCCATCAAACTCGACAAGATTGACTGGACGAAGGTAAAGCCTAACGGCACGCACAAGGCTAACAACGAGAATGTGAAGCGCTATATCGACTTCGCTGCCAAGAACGGTCTCGACCAAGTGCTCGTAGAGGGTTGGAATGTTGGTTGGGAAGATTGGGCAAACATGTGGAAGCGTGACGTCTTTGACTTCGTGACGCCTTATCCCGACTTCGACATTAAGATGCTCAACGACTATGCGCACTCTAAAGGTGTGAAACTGTTGATGCACCACGAGACATCCTCCAGCACGCAGAACTACGAGCGTCATATGGAGGAAGCCTTCAACCTGATGAACAAATACGGCTATGATGCCGTGAAGACGGGTTATGTAGGCGACATTATCCCACGTGGTGACCACCACTATTCGCAGTCTATGAACAACCACTACCTGCATGTCGTCAAGGAGGCTGCCAAGCACCATATCATGGTCAATGCCCATGAGGCTACCCGTCCGACGGGTATTTGCCGCACCTATCCGAATCTTGTTGGCAACGAGTCGGCACGTGGTACAGAATACGAGGCTTTTGGCGGTTCACGTCCAGACCATACCTGTATTCTGCCGTTCACCCGTCTGCAGGGCGGTCCGATGGACTATACCCCAGGTATCTTTGTCACCAAGCTCTCTGAGTGGAGCAACAATCCTTCGTGGGCACGTATCACCATTGCAGGCTCGCTGGCTCTCTACTTGACGATGTACTCACCACTGCAGATGGCAGCCGACTTGCCTGAGAACTATGAGAAGTTCGACGATGCCTTCCAGTTCATCCGTGATGTGGCATGCGATTGGGACGACAGCCGTTATCTCGAAGCAGAGCCTGCCGACTACATCACCGTGGCTCGTAAGGCCAAGGGTACCAATAACTGGTTCATTGGAGGCAAGTGTGACGAGAATGGTCATAAAACCAACATCAAGCTTGACTTCCTGGACAAGGGTCGTAAGTACGACTGTACCATCTATGCCGATGCCAAGGATGCCCACTATGAGACGAATCCCCAAGCCTACACCATCACCAAGAAGGTGGTTAAGGCCGGTGATGTGCTGAAACTAACGGAAGCCCCTGGTGGTGGTTTCGCCGTTTCACTTTTTGCTAAGTAAGAACATGAAGAAGATTGCTATAACAACCCTGTTGATGACAACGCTGGCAACAAGCATACAAGCCCAGGACTTTCAGTTCGACGAGATGACGTACTCGCCAGAGCAGACTGTTTTCAAACTCTTTGCCCCCAACAATGCCAAGTGTACTGTGAAGGTGGGTAAGAAGAAGGTGAAGATGACCAAGACGGGCGACTGCCTGTGGACGGCCACTGTCAAAGGCGACCTGAAGGGACAGCCTTATGTGTTCAATACCGGTCACGGCGATACGCCAGGAGTCTTTGCCAAGGCTGTTGGAGCCAATGGAAAAGAAGCTTATGTTCTCGATCCAGCGACCATCAATCCTGCAGGGTGGGAGAGGGATAAGCGCCCCATCTGTAAGTCGCCTGTCGATCTTGTGGTCTATGAACTGCACCATCGCGACTTCTCCATTGCTCGCAAAGATGCCAAGTATCCAGGAAAGTTTCTGGCGCTGACAGAACCTTGGGCCATCAAGCACCTGAAGGACTTGGGTATCAATGCGGTACATATCCTGCCCAGCTACGACTATGGTTCTGTCGATGAGACGCGTCTCCATGAGCCGCAGTATAATTGGGGTTACGACCCTGTGAACTACAATGTTCCTGAGGGTTCGTACTCCACTAATCCAGCCGACCCAGCCGTGCGCATCCGTGAGTTCAAACAGATGGTGCAGGCCCTTCACAAGGCTGGTATCCGCGTCATCCTCGACGTGGTGTATAACCACACATACAACATCGACAACTCCAACTTTCAAAAGACCTACCCCGACTACTTCTACCGCAAGGTTTCTACTACTTATAGCAATGGTTCCGGCTGTGGCAATGAGACGGCATCCGAAAAGCCTATGATGCGACGTTTTATGATGGAAAGTGTGAAGTACTGGATTAACGAGTACCATATCGACGGCTTCCGCTTTGACCTGATGGGTTGTCACGACATCGAGACGATGAACCAGATACGCCAGATGGTCAACGAAATAGACCCTACCATATTTATATATGGAGAAGGTTGGAGTGCTGGCGCCTGTGCACTGCCCAACGAACAGCTGGGTATGAAGGCCAATATCTCGCAGATGCCTGGCATCGCTGCTTTCTCTGATGAGATACGCGACGCCTTGCGTGGCCCGTTCTCTGACGATAGCAAACCTGGTTGGCTGGGTGGCGCTCCAGATTGTGAGGAGAGCTTGAAGTTTGGCCTGATTGGATGTATTCAGCATCCACAGGTAGATATGTCGAAGGTAAACTACTCCAAGGCTCCGTGGGCTGTGAAACCTACCCAGATGATGTCGTATGTTTCTTGTCATGACGATATGTGCATGGTAGATCGTCTGAAGGCCAGCATCCCTCGTATCAAGCAAGATGAGCTCATCCGTCTCGACCTGTTAGCACAGACTGCCGTCTTCACCTCGCAGGGTGTACCCTTCATACTCAGTGGTGAGGAACTGTTGCGCACCAAGAAAGGGGTACACAACAGCTACGAGTCGCCTGACTCCATCAACCAGCTCGACTGGCAGAACAAGTTGCGCTATCCGCAGGTCTTTGAGTACTACAAGAACTTGATAGCATTGCGCAAGCAATATTCGCACTTCCGTTTGGGTAGTGCTGACGAGGTACGCGACAAATTATGCTTCCTTGATGCTCCCCGTGGTGTGGTGGCCTATAGTATTACAGGAGCTGTGGGGTGTGTTGTTAATAACGTCATCGTCGTACTCAATCCCACTCGTCACCAACAGACCGTTAGTGTCCCTGAAGGACATTACACGGTAATCTGTGCTTCTGGTGTCATCGACCTGAACGGTATCGACACCTTTACGGACAATCAGGTTACTGTGGCTCCGCAGTCTGCCTTGATAATTACGGGTTCGTAGATTGATTTGGGCATTTCACCGAATATATTTGCATAGAATGGGTGTCATTTCTACCTTTGTAGCGAAAATAACCCTACTGACAACCATATGCTGGAATTATTAAGGTGTTTTGACCCTATCTCATTGGAAGAAATGAGTGGTGTAAAACTGATGAACCGTACTGATACGAAGTTCGTCACCAACATGGCAAAACTTAGTCAACTGTTAGAGATGGCTCAGGATGATTACTATGTGCAGGAGATTGACGGCGGGCGTAATCTGGAGTATGACACGACGTACTTCGATACGATGCAGTTTGACATGTACAATCAGCATCAGTGGAACCACACCAACCGACAGAAGATACGCTTCCGCACCTATTGCGTCAGTGGTCTGCAGTTCATGGAGGTAAAGACGAAGAACAACCATGGACGCACGAAGAAGAAACGCATCGAGGTGACAGACATGAATCTCTGCGAACAGGAAAAGTGCGACTTCTTAGGCAAGTATCTGCGCTATGGAGTAGATACCCTGCAGCCAGCCCTCAACAACCATTTCTCACGCATCACGCTAGTCAACAAAGTCAAGACAGAACGGCTGACCATTGACTCTGCACTCCGTTTCCACAACCTCGTAAGCGGAGTGGACAGGGATATGGGTGACCTGGTGATTATCGAACTGAAGCGCGACGGGTTGGTCTATTCACCCGTGTTGGAGATGCTTCGCCGACTGCACATCCATCCCCATGGATTCTCAAAATACTGCATGGGGTCGGCATTGACCAATTCCGAATTGCGCATCAATCGTTTCAAGCGCAAACTGATAGAGATTAATAAAATCGTAACCAAACAATAAACTAAATGTATGAATGAGATTATTTCTGTCAGCTTTGCTGACACCTTAGTGAGATTTTTCATCTGTATGCTGGTGAACTGGATGATAGTCCATTTTCTCTATTTCAAGAAGAGCAAGCGTCGCGACTTCTACTTCACCTTTATTATTATATCTATGGCAATCTTCTTCCTGGTCTATCTGATGATGGGCTTGGATCGAGGAAAGGCAACAATGGGTGTCGGACTCGGACTCTTCGGCATCTTCAGCATCATGCGTTATCGCACGGACTCCATGCCAGTACGTGAAATGACCTATCTCTTCGTGGTAGTCTGCCTGTCGGTAGTCCATGCCATTGTTGAGCCGTTTGGAGTTGATAATACGGGTAAAATGGTAGGTACTCCACTGATTGAATTGCTGATTATCGATGTGATAACGATTGTTGTTATCATGTTTTTTGAGCGGTTCCTGAAAGTGGTAGCCTCAAAGTTGGTACAATATGACCGCATAGAGCTCATCAAACCTGAACGTCGCGAGGAACTCATTGCCGACCTGGAAGAACGCCTGGGACTGAAAGTCATTGCCGTCCGTGTGGGAGCCATCGACTTCCTACGTGATATGGCTGTATTGCGTGTCTACTATGAAGGCAACGACAGCGGTGATGTGAAGAACATGTTAAAGATTAAAAATTCAGAATATGCGAGTGTATAATAAATTTGTCGCCGTACTCTTCCTCTTCCTCTTGTCGCTCACAGCATCTGCACAGAGTGAAGGTGGTCTGCTTTTGGGAGCTGAAGCCAACAAGAAGCTGAGCAAGGAACTGAGCATTTCGCTGGAGGCAGAGTTGCGCACACGCAACAACTTCAAAACGATGGACCGTTGGGCCGTTGGACTGGGTGTACAGTATAAATTGACCAACTGGTTGAAGGCTGACGCCGGCTACAAACTGTTGAACACCAACTTCCGTGAGGACATCGACCTGAAGAGTAGCGGAGCCTATAACCATTGGCGTCCCTCGTATTGGGGAGTGAAGCACCGTTTCTATGCCTCGTTGGCAGGTTCGTATAAGTTCTCGAACAACATTAAACTGGAACTGCGCGAACGCTGGCAGTATACTTACCGTCCAGAGAAAACCGTTGAGCGCTGGGACTTCGATGATGAGGCCTGGGAGGACAAGGTACGCGCTGGCTCTGGCAAGAACCAGCTGCGTTCACGTTTCGAAATCTCCTACGACCGCAAGCGTGCCTTTTTTACGCCCTTTACGAGCATCGAACTCTATAACTCGTGGGGCATTGAGAAGATACGTTATAACATTGGTACGGATCTGCGTCTGTCAAAGCAACATAATCTCAGCATTTATTACCGCTACCAGGACATGAGACAGGTAGATGTCGACGACTACGAGCCCGACATGCACTATCTTGGTGTCAGTTACAAATTTAAGTTCTAAGACAACGTATTTCACGGATTAAACAAATTGTTTCATGAAGAAAATAATATTATTCCTGACGGCTGCAGTCCTGACAATTGGCTGTCAGAACGATGACACCGACTTCAGCGAGTACATCAATGGAACGACTCCAACAACATCCAACCATGTTGTTAATATAGTATATAACGGTACAAATGTCACGGTAACGGGCGATACCAAAGGCTACGTAACCACTAACGGAGCAGACGTAACAGTGAATACCGGCACCGACACCGATTCGCTGTTGCTCGTCCTCAGTGGTTCAACCACCAATGGTTCGTTGCTGGTGTATCGGGAGTATAAATTCGGCATACAACTGAATGGTGTCAGCATCCATCATGCCAATGGTCCAGCCATTAATAACCAGTGCAGCAAGTCGCTCTATCTGCATGTTGCAGATGGTACCACGAATACGCTGACCGACGGCACCACTTATCTTGAGCAGGAGTACGACCAGAAGGGTGCCTTGTTTAGCGAGGGACAGATCATCTTTCTGGGCACAGGTAGTCTGTCGGTTACGGGCAACTGCAAACACGCTATCGCTTGCGACGACTATATCAGCATTGACGAAAACGTAACGCTCCAAGCTACATCTGCTATCGGCAACGGTATTAAGGTGAACGACGGACTATGGATTAATAATGGTACACTCGACATCAACGTCACAGCCGATGGGGCCCGTGGCATCCGGTGCGACAATGTAGTAGAAATTACCGGCGGAACTACCACCATCACCACCAGTGGCGACTGCGTTTACGACGATGATGCGGACGAATACAGCAGCGCTGCCTGCATCAAGTGTGACCTTGACTTCACCATGAGCGGTGGTACGCTGACCATGACCAGTAGCGGCGATGGCGGCAAGGGCATCAACAGCTCAGCCAAGGTCCTCTTCAGCGGTGGTACCTTGAGTGCCATTACAACTGGCGACAACGAATACGGTAAGCCCAAGGCTATCAAGGCTACAACAGGCATCACCGTCAGCGGCGGTTCGTTTACGGCAAAGGTGGATAAGAGTTGGGCCTGCGATAGTGGCTATGGCGATGATACAACTACCGATGCTGAAAAACTGGCTAACTGTGTGACGGTTGTTGGCACCCCCAAGACATCAAGCATCAACAAGAAGTCGGTAGTGATAACCTACTGAACATTGTCTGTTCATTGAACAAATAGGCCGGTTTGCTGAATATTATTGGCAGACCGGTTTTTTATGTCTACCTTTGCGCTAAATCTAACAAACAAAACAAGCAATCAAACGAATATGAAGAAAATCATGACTTTCGTGATGCTCATAGCATCTGTAGCGGTGATAACATGCTGCTCTGCACAAGATCCGTTCGAGGAATTTAGCGGTGGATACGATTGGAACAATGGTGGCGGCTTTACGCCTGGAGGCAACGGCAGTTCAGCTACAACGGGCGAACTGGCTACCTTTGACATCGCAATAGATCAAACGACAGCTGAACCGACGAATGCTGCCGAAGAGTATTTCCCTGATGAGGAGGATGCGTTGGAGAATAACGAGTTCACCAAGGAGGTCAGCATCGACCTGTCAAACCCTGTCACAAAGACGGAGAACGGTGTGGAGATAACGGTTAATGGCGGTCACGTGACGGCGAATCACGCATCGGAGAAGAAGATCTGCTACGTGGTAAGCGGCACAACGACAAATGGCTCTTTTACGGTTATTGGCGACAAGAAATATGCTGTGAAACTCAACGGCGTGAGCATCACTAACCCTGACTCAGCAGCATTGAACCTGCTGAGTGGCAAGCGGGCGTTCGTTATTCTGGCTGAGGGCACCAAGAATACGCTGACTGATGGTACGGGCGGCTCGCAGAAAGGCGCACTCTACTGTAAGGGTAAGTTGCTGTTCAACGGCAGCGGACAGCTGAGCGTGACGGGCAATACGAACAACGGCATCCACTCGGCCGACTATATTGTGTTCCGCAAGGGCAACAATGTCTATGTGAAATCGACTGTCAATCACGGCATCAAGGCCAACAACGGTGTATTCATCAATGGCGGCATCCTGAACGTCGAAGTATCGGCAGCGGCAACCAAAGGCATCAACTGCGAGAGCCACATTATCGTGAACGGTGGACGCACTACGGTGCTGACAACAGGCAACGGCATGTACGACACAGAGGATAAGGAGGCAAAAGGTGCTGCAGGCATCAAGGCCGACTCGACCTTCACCATTAATGCCGGTGAACTGCGACTGAAGAGTACAGGTAGTGGTGGCAAGGGTATCAACGTTGATATGGAAGCCAACTTCAATGGTGGCAGCGTGTATGTCGTCACCACCGGTGGACAGTTTAGTGGTTCAGGTGACACCTCGTCGCCTAAGGGCATCAAGGTTGACGGCGCCCTCAATATCTCTGGTGGCAAGATCTGGGTACGCACCAGCGGCAATAACGGTGAGGGTATCGAGACCAAGAGCACGCTGACTATCACAGGTGGTGAAGTGGCCAGCTATGCCTACGACGACGCCATCAACTCTAAAGGCGATATGACCATCAATGGTGGTTACGTCTATGCCCAGGGCCAGCATAACGATGGTCTGGATGCCAACGGTAACTGCTACATCAAGGGTGGAACGGTCTATGCCATCTGTTCAGGAACGCCCGAGGTGGCTATAGACGCTAATACTGAGGGTGGCAAGAAGCTCTACGTCACTGGTGGCACCATCATCGCCCTCGGTGGACTGGAGAGCGGCGCCAGCCTTACGCAGTCGTGCTACCAGACCTCCTCGTGGAGCGCTAATATCTGGTATGCTCTGACCGTTGGCAACGACACCTTCTCTTTCAAGACACCATCAAGTGGTGGTTCAGGGTTTGTTGTCAGCGGAGCCTCTCAGCCCACACTTAAGTCGGGGGTAACCGTTGCGGATGGCACATCCTATTTCAGTGGCCTCAGCATTGCTGGTGGTACCGTCAGCGGTGGTTCATCAGTTAGTCTCTCGTCTTATACTGGCGGTAGTGGAGGCCCTGGTGGCTGGCCTGGTGGCTGGCGTTGATGACAATGATTGTTAAATCCCAAGGCAGAATCAACCTGTTTTGGGATTTAATTTGTATATTTGCGGCAAGAATTTATGAACGAAAACGAATACAATCATGTTAGGCAACAATCCGCAAGAACAAAGAAATGAGCGTCTTGCTCAGACGATAATCAAGAATCTGAAGCGTCGCCACATAGAAGGCTTCTATTGTGCAACGGCAGAAGAGGCAGTGAAGAAAGTCTCGGAGCTTATTGAGGACGGAAGTAGTGTGACATGGGGCGGTACAATGACTGTCCGAGACCTGGGTATTCCTCAATATCTCAAAGATCGTGGAACATTGCAGGTGCTTGACCGAGACCTTGCTGAAACGCCAGAGGAGAAGCAGGCGATGTATCTCAAGGCATTCTCAGCAGATGTCTACCTGTCCAGTGCCAATGCCATCTCCGAGGACGGCGTCATCGTAAACATCGATGGAAACGGAAACCGTGTGGCTGCTATCACGTGGGGACCGAAGAAGGTTATCTTTGTCATCGGCCTGAACAAAGTGGCTCAGAATGTAGAGGCTGCTCTTGCCAGAGCGCGTAGCACGGCATCGCCCATCAATGCAGCCCGCTTCGACATCAAGACTCCTTGCCAGACGGACGGTGTGTGCCATAACTGCAATTCGCCGGAATCCATCTGCAACTACGTCCACTTCCTCAGGAACTCACCCCGAGGCCGTCATGTCGTCGTACTGGTAGGGGAGAGCCTCGGTTATTAGAACTTGCTTGCTTTGACCTTGGTTAAAGACCCCTTGGGTGAGAGCTCAGCTTGTATCAAAAAAAAAGAGGTCGTTATGACCTCTTTTTGTGATCCGCTTGGGGCTCGAACCCAAGACCCCAACATTAAAAGTGTTGTGCTCTACCAACTGAGCTAGCGGATCATCGCTTAAAAAGCGGGTGCAAAGGTACGCAATATTTTTGAATTGGCCAAATTTATTCGGCAGTTTTTTCGTTTTTGGCTTTCTGCTCCTCTGCTATCGCCTTCTGGTAGCATTCGCGACAGAGGGGTTCGTACTCTTGTGTCTCGCCTAAGAGTACTCGCTTGTCGTTCTGAACAGTGCGGTGGCTGACATAGGCCAGAGAACCGCACTTGACGCAGATGGCATGTACCTTGGTGACGTCGTCGGCAATGGCGCAGAGGGCAGGCATGGGGCCGAAGGGAATACCCTTGTAGTCCATGTCCAGGCCAGCAATGATGACACGTACACCACGATTGGCCAGCTCGTTGCAGACATCCACCAGTCCTTGGTCGAAGAACTGAGCCTCGTCGATACCCACCACGTCGATGTCGCTGGATAGCAGCAGGATGCTGGCTGAAGAGTCGAGTGGGGTAGAGGGAATGGCGTTGTGGTCGTGGCTGACCACCTCTTCGTCACTATAGCGCGTGTCGATGGCAGGTTTGAATATTTCCACTTTCTGCTTGGCAAACTGGGCACGGCGCAGACGACGAATCAGTTCTTCGGTCTTTCCAGAGAACATAGAGCCGCAAACGACTTCTATACGGCCAGGGCGGCGGCTTTCACCCGATGTTGGATATGTAATCATGCTGCAAAGATAATAAATAATTCATAATTTATAATGCATATTCATAATTATTTTTTAATTTTGCAGCGTTATGGGAATATTATATATTGTACCCACGCCTGTGGGGAATATGGAGGACATGACGCTGAGGGCCATCCGCATCCTGAAAGAGGCGGACGTGGTGTTGGCAGAGGATACCCGTACGTCGGGCATCTTGCTGAAGCATTTCGACATCAAGCAGCACTTGCTGTCACACCATAAGTTCAATGAGCATGGCACCTCTGCATCGGTCATTGAGCGCCTGCAGGCAGGTCAGACGGTAGCATTGATTAGCGATGCCGGTACGCCAGGCATCTCCGATCCAGGGTTCTTCTTGGTACGTGAGGCCGTCAAGGCAGGCATTGAGGTACAGACGTTGCCTGGTGCTACGGCTTTTGTCCCTGCACTGGTGTCGAGCGGTCTGCCCTGTGACCGCTTCTGCTTTGAGGGCTTTCTGCCTCAGAAAAAGGGACGCCAGACCAAGTTGCTGTCGTTGCAGGACGAGGAGCGTACGATGGTGTTCTACGAGTCCCCCTATCGTGTGCTGAAGACCCTGCAGCAGTTCAGCGAGGTGTTTGGTCCTGACCGTCAGGTGAGCTGTTGCCGCGAGATCTCCAAGGTGCACGAGGAGAGCGTGCGTGGTACATTGCAGGAGGTGATAGCACATTTCCAGGAGCACGAGCCCAGAGGCGAGTTTGTCATCGTATTGGCAGGTAAGTCGTAATAACGATATAACACGTAATAACGAAGTAACGAAAATAACGACAATGAAGAAGTTAATGATAGCAGCCTTGTGTCTGTTGACACTGGCAGCATGTAAACAGAAAGGCAATAATGCGGCTGAGCTGGCTTTGGAACAGCAACGCGACTCTTTAACGCGTATCATTGAGCAGAAAGACAATGAGATAGATGATATGATGGCTACGATGAACGATATCCAGGAGGGATTCCGTGCCATCAACGAGGCTGAGCAGCGTGTCACCATCGCCTCTAATGGTGAAGGCGTCTCTGAGGCTGAGAGCATTCGTGAGAATATGCAGTTTATCCAGAACCAGATGCAGCAGAACCGTGAACTCATCAGCAAGCTGAGGAACCAGTTGCGTCAGAGTTCTGTCAGGGCAGACCAGTTGCGACGAACATTGGAGAACCTCACCCAACAACTGGAGGAGAAGGACAACCAATTGCGCCAGTTGCAGGCCGAATTGGAAGCCAAGGACGTACAGATTGGCGAGCTGAACCAGCAGGTAACTACACTGTCTGGTAATGTCAGCGACTTGAAGGAAGAGTCTTCCCAGAAGTCGCAGACCATCACGTCACAAGACAAACAACTGAACACTGCATGGTTTGTCTATGGCACGAAGAAAGAACTGAAAACCCAACACATCATTGAAGATGGCAAGGTGCTGCGTTCCAACTTCAATCGCGACTACTTTACTAAGATAGACATCCGTATTGACAAGGAAATACGTCTCTACAGTCGTTCGGCAAAGATTCTGACGGCTCACCCGCAGTCCAGCTACACGTTGTTGCAGGATGCCAACAAACAGTATATCCTTCGCATTACCAATCCTCAGTTGTTCTGGTCGGCCAGCAAATACCTCGTGGTGTTAGTGAAATAGTTTCAATTCTTAACTTTCAAATGTTTCGGATAAAAACTACATCGGGAGAGACCCAGCGCTCTCCCGATGTAGATGTGATATTGGTTAATCCAGAGCAAGTTCTGTTTTATTCTTACTTATTCATGAACTTCTTGCTCTCCTTGACGACAAGGCCCTTGAAGTTTGCGCCAACACGCTGACCAGAAAGGTTGTAAATGGGAATGTTTGCAGCCTGCTGTTTGCTGTTGGTTTTTTGCTTGATGCCTGTTGTTCCAAACTCAAACGTCTTCTCCTCACTCCACTGAGAATAAGTGTTCTCTTCACCAATTGCACGAACACGGAAGACATAGCGTTTGTTGGTAGCCAGTCCCGTGAAAGTATAGCTATTGGTTGTTGTGGTGTAGGTATTTATCGTAGTTGCTCTGCGAGGAGCCTGAGCGCTGCTATTGATGCCCAGTTGCTCAGCAGTCCATGTACCATCGTAAAGACTCAAGTGGTTCATGTACATCTGACCGCTGGGAGAGAAGGTGATTTTGTAAATATCGTTTTCTTTGGGTGCCGTAAATGTAAATACCTGCTTACCATCCTTAGACACTTCAAACTGCTTGCTTTCTGAGACGATGCTGGAAGTTGATCCACCATTTGGCACAGTTTCCAAGGTTATAGTGCCTGTAACTACAGTATTACTACTCACTGGTGCTGCCCCCATCACAAATGTCAACTCTTGCGATGATGGAACTCTACGCCACGAAGTAGTCTTCAACTCACCATTATCTTTTGAACTTCCGAACTTCAGTTTGTTGGGTGATGTGAAGAGTTTGCTGCCGCCCCAGCCAGCCAGTCCATAATCGCTTAACTTCGAACTGATATCTGTGAAACCTGCTGACTTGCTCACACATTTTTCAAAATCATATTGCCACTGCAATGCTTCTTTTGGGTCACTTGAGGCCTTGTCAACAGTTGTAAGTTCAATCTCGTAGCTAATAGCACCACTGACGACTGGCCATGTAATCGAGAAAGAATTATCTCCTGCATTGATGGTTGACTGTGCCATGTCGGGGGCTGCCAAGTCTTCTCGTCCAGCAACAAATGAAATTGTGTTGTTGGTTGTATTCTCGACAATGTTGTCGATATTGAAGCTCATAAATTTCGTTCCATCCGCATTGTTATTGAACAGGGTTGCAGCAGGTGTAGTATAGTTGGTGAGTGCTGTGTTGCCAGTTCTTCCTGGCCATGGATCACCTTGCCAACCGCGGAGTGAAGATGAAAAGTCATTATCAGCAGGTATGATTGTCAGTCGTTGGTGGGACGTCACATTGTTGATTGAGTTGCTCGTCCATGCGGCCTCATTATAGTCAACATGTAAGATGATCAGACCATGGCCACCAATTCCTTTGTCGTAACTGATGTTTTGTCTGTTCTCCAACAGGTAATACTCATTGCGGTTCACTTTGTTGTATATGATATAAGCCTCTGGCGACTCAATCAAAGGTTTCATGTCGGTGATACGCGTAAAACTTGTTAGTTCCTGGGGCTCCATCCAGCGAGAGAACCAGCGCTCATATGAAGTGTATCCTGCAGGTGTGCATGAATTATCATTGTAACTTCCATAGTCCATAATGTCCCATACAGACATTCCATATCCACCACTATAGGTTGTGTCGTACATGTCTGGCAATCCCAAGCAGTGGCTGAATTCATGGCATGCAGTGCCGATACCGTCCATGATGCCAGTGTTTCTCTCTCCATCACCACGCAATTCTGAGGAGCAACCATAGGTATTAATAAGACAACCATTATAGGTGACTTGCATGTCTTTTGCAGCAAGACTCCATTCGTGTGGCCAAATGGTATTCTCATCAGCTCCCTGTGCCTGAGCATAACCTGCATAGATGACAAACACCTGATCTACTTCTCCGTCCTTGTCCCAGTCGTAATTGGAGAAGTCAACATCTTTAGATGCAGCATCGACAGCCTCGCGAATAAGAGTAGGAGCATCTTTGTCGTTTTCTACTATTTTCCCGTCTTTATCTTTCACTGGCTCACCATAGTATTTCATGTCGCCAACTGCCGTATAGGGACCAACAACGTCAAAGTCAATGGTTAGTTGTCCATAGCTCTGTTTTAAGAAATAGTCGCGCACAGATCCTGTCATTCCTCCCTCATTATAACCAGTTTTGTTGAAGAAGTCTTGGTAGGCTTTTTGAACGTCTGATGTTGCAAACTTTACATCACTAAATTGAATGAGGATAACCAACCCACGCTGATTGCCGGTGGTTACGGCTGATGGGGTTCCTGATCTATGAGAACTGGCACGACGCGATGACTTTGCGCTGGCTAAATTGAGATTCTTTTGTTTACGTGCAGTCCACTCCTCATTAATTTGTTGGGGAGAGAGCATAACTAAACGTCCATTGGCTAATTCGCATGGATTACCTGTCGCATCGACATAGTACGAGTAGTGCTCGTCACCACGCAGGGTCAGTTCCACAGTTGTTCCATCAGCCAATGTTACTGAGCGCTTAGCCCCTGGTTTTGCTGGTATGGCATTTACTGTCATAACAGACAATAGGAGTCCAATTGTTGTGGTGAATAATCTGTTAAATGTCATAACTGTTCCGATTCTTGTAATATTGTCGTTTATTTCTAACCATAAGAGGCGTGTGCCGCTTGACTGCGTGCTCACGCCTCTCATGGCTTATACTATTGTCTCAATATCGTATATTAGCGATTAACTTTCTTAACACGATACTTGTTAACACGAAGTGCGAACTGCTTCTTGGGAGAAGGTTTGCCAAAAGTGCCCTTCAGGCTGTTTGCAAATTTGCGAGCCTTAGCAGCACGTTTTGCCTTAGCCTTTACTTCAGCTGATGCAGAAGGAAGTACAATCTTGAAACTACCTGACATGCCACCGAAATAGTATTTGTCGTTAAGAATCACCCAGCATTGATAATCCACTGTCGACTCATCGCTACCCGTTTCTTGCAACAGAGGGAATGTGATGACACCGTTTTCCAACTTACCGAAGATGTTGGGAAGCTGGGCGTATACAGCATCAAAACCGTATTTTTCAACCAATTCGCCAGCATCTGTTGACATACTGAATGGACCATTGCTGCCAATCGTCAACTCCAATGGCTGAAGAGGAATATATACTGCATTGGGGTTTTCTGCATGTACCAAAACGTCTCCTGAGCCACTTGTTGCACCAAAGTCAGCTGCAACAGCAGAGAACATTGCCTTCAGACGGTACAGACCTGGAGTACTTGTGCTTTCGTCAATCTCAACAGGATATTCATTGCCATAATCAGCTACAGAATAGCCGAACAGCGGACAAATCATGTCATCTACGAAGTAACCTTTACCTAAGCTCTTCCAAGGACTGGCACCACCTCCATAGTACTCAAAGCCTGCAGATACTACAGTCTTTACTTCATTTTCAGCAATGACTACGGCAACCACTTTCAGTTTACCCGACAAGTCCTCAGCAATTGGAACATAGATAGTTCCTGCCTCTACATCAGTACCCTCAATGTCGCCTGCAAGAATAGCGTCAGCAACTGCACCATCGTCAGCAGCGTCCTCGACAACTATAGCCTTGACTGTCGTAACATCAGCACCCAGTTGTAAATCGCACATGGCTGTAACAGCCTGACTCGGGTCTGTGAATACACCCTTGAAGGTTATCTCGGCATCATAGTCTTTCAATGCATAGCCAGGCAGGGCAATGGCCAGTTTTCCATTTAGGTTGCCATAGTAAGCAAGTTCTCCATCCAGTGTCGTGATACATGTTTTGGGTTCAGTGAAAGTGATGACACCGTCCTTCAACTTACCAAAATAGGTGGGACGTGCAGACTTGATGGTCTCCATAGGTGTACCACCGTTCAGCCAATACCAAACATAAGAAATCAGACCAACAGCACCTTCAAGATCACCGTTGAGGTCAGTGTATCCTGTTTCAAAGGCCTCAAAGTATACATAATCAGGATCCTGTGCATTGATAATCATACTGGTGTTACCACCATCCTTATAGGCTCCCTTCGCTTCGCTCACATCACCGTAAAATCCCAGTTTTACAGCATATTTGGGGAAGTCGGTATTTGGTCCGTAAGGTGCAATCAGTTTGTAGCGGCCTGGGGTGACTACGCTCTTCTCGATTTCCACAGTCCACTGTTGTGGGGCATCATACAGCGAGCAGATAAAGTCTTCCTGATAGACGGCTTTTCCTGTCATCTTTTCCCATTCGCTCATACCTGCCTTGAATGTGTACTGGCTACTTCCGTAAGGAGTCGTCAGTTCAGGATTGTCAATGCTAATGGTAATGTCATAATAGGTTCCAAAAACCACTGCGGTGGGATCATAATTGAAGGTCAAGTCGGCAGTCTTGGCACCGTCAGCAAATGTTACCTGATTAGCAGCCGGTGTGTATATGCAGCCATCGCTTGACGTAATCTTAAGGGGAACTGTCAGCTCACCATCCGTCTTAATACGGTTTAGAGTCACGGTGAAACTATTGACATCAGTCGGGGTTTCCACCGATGATTTCAAATCGGTGCTGAAGAACACCTGCTCTCCTGATACTGTTGCCCATGAATAGTTGTCATCGTCTTTATTTGAGCAAGCCGTGACCACCACCATACCGATGAACAGCATCATGATACTTTCAATATATTTTTTCATATCCTTAATGTCTTTAAAGTTATCAATCGACTAAAATTACCATGGATAAGGCGTAGAGTTACCCTTAGGTGCAATGGGTGTAGGATTGTTGGTGCAGGCCGGGTTGTTGTTGGTCTCGGTCTGTACGATACAGAGATTCATCCATTCAGGTACGGTTTCCACATTCCACTGATAGTTGTTGACATGGTTAGTACCAACGTATGAGCGGATGATACCCTTGTTCAAACGTTTGATATCGAATGTAGCAAATCCTTCACCCCACAACTCTACACGACGCTGCCACCATACTTCGTTCTGGAAAGCAGAAGTCGATGTGTTGTAGTATGTCTCGTTATGGGTGCCATAGACATAATTCGGGTCGCGTGTCTGGGCAAAGGCTGTCAACTTGGCAATACCATTTGCCTCGTTCTGCATACCAGCAGCCTCAGCCTCAATCAGCATCATCTCTTCTACGCGCATCAGGGGAACAGCCACTGTAAATGCAGTGTACTGGTTGTCGTGGACACCATCCTTCGGACGGAACTTCAGCTCAGCATAGCCTACTGCTCCGGCACTAGATACATTGTAGCAGGTGTTGTACACACCCAGTGGGTCATCCGTGTACTCTGACAAAGCTTGAGTAATGATCTTCTTGCCAGCAGCAGTTGTAGGATCTGCATCACCGATAACTTCGTCAATAGCAGGATCCAAGAAGCACATGCGACGGAAGTCTGTAGTAGGAATCGTGCTATAGAGGTGGGCATCGATACTCTTAGGTCCAATATAGTTGGAAGCATATCCGCAACCTGAACCGCTAACCTCAATAATCATCTGAGAACCCCAAGAAGAGTCTGCATCATTGTTGGTGATGTTCGGGTCGCTGGAACGGAATGTCAGACCGAACATCCAAGAGTTGTTAGGCGTATTGAAGCCATTGGTCTTTGACAGGTACTCCTCTTTGCTCATGGCAGTGTAGCCTGCCTGGGCCATCTTGGCATATTTCTCTGCATTTGGCCAGTCACCCATAATCAGGTAGGCACGTGCCTTCAGGCCGTATACCACACTAACGTCAGGCGTATAGACATTGGCGCGCTTGTAATTTGCCAGCATCTGCTCGGCCTTGTCCAGATCGGGCAGGATAAAGTTGTCGAATATCTCCTTGTTGGTAGCACGGGGATTGGCAGACTCCTTAGTATCCTCCTTAACGATAGGTACTGTTTCTGCATTAGGGTTGGTCGTATAGTTCTGAGGAGCAAACATCTGTGCCAAATCCATGTAGAACATGGCGCGCATGGCCAATGCTATGCCCAGACCACTTTTCTTTGACTCGTCGGAGGCATCGCCTGCCAGAGCAATCACGTTATTACAGTTCTTGATCCATCCATAATAGTAAGTCCAAGGCAACTGGCATACTGCGTAGGTCGGGCCTAAGCCAGTAGAACACTGGTACCATGTGCTATACCACTCAGAACCACTGTCTTGGATGACGATGTCCTGTCCCATCACGTCACGCTGCAGGAAAAACGAAGGATAACCGAAGTCCCAGGGATACTCGCTTGATCCGCTGTAGGTGAATTTTCCGTTCAATGAGCTGGTGATGGAGGATACAAAGTTGTCGAATGATCCTGGAGCTTCTTTGGCCTGCTCGGCCGTAATATAGTTGGTCTGCGGGTCAATCTCCTTGATGCAGCTGTTGAGGGTCGTGACCGTAGTCAAGGCCATTGCTGCGATGTATAATATTGTTTTTTTCATATTTCTTGATTCTCCTTTATGTGTTGTTTAACCATTTAGAATGACACCTGGACACCGCCCATGAAGGTGCGCATGAGAGAGTACGGAGTCAGTGCCTCAGTTGCTCCATAGTCGTAACGTGGGTCAAGACCCTTACGCTTGCTCCAGAAGTAAAGGTTCTCACCCGTGCAGTATACACGAACCTTGTTCAAACCTATCTTTGAGACGAGATCTTTGGGCAGTGTGTAACCCAGCGTGAAACTCTGGAAGTTCAGATAAGCAGCACTGGTCAGGAAACGGTCGCAAGTGGCCACGGTGTACTTGTCGGCAAACTGGAAACGAGGAATATCCGACGATGTGTTAGTTGGAGTCCATGAGTTGAGCAGGTCCTTATGGAATGCAGAACCAGCATCGCCTTTGTCTACCCAGTTGCTCATGAGGCTTGCATACTGTGTGTCATAAATCTTACCACCTAACTGATAGTCAAAATTTAGACTGAGGTCAAAGCCATAGGCTTCCAAAGTCGTTCCGAAACCACCGTAAGCCTTAGGCAGCATGCTCTCGCCAGCATAGCGAGTTGCCTCACCTATATTGGTTGTAGTACCAGAATAGTTCTTACCTGCGGTAGCAGTGTTGTTAGTGATGGGGGTGCCATCAGCATTGACCTTACCTCCGGCAGGTGACAATTCAGCATCATAGTAGTAGAGAGCCTCACCTTTCTCGTTAACACCGGCGTAGGCATAGGTGAAAGGCTGATAGAGTGAACCGCCCTCCTCATACCACATCTGTACAGTACCATTGGAAGCACCGCTGGTGACAGGAATCCAAGTCTCAGCGAAACCACCGTTGACGGCAATCTTTTCTTCGGGCAACTTGAGGATTTTCTCCTTGTTGTGCGTGATGTTGAAGTTAATGTTCCACTTTATATTCTTGTTGCGGATGACATCGGCAGCCAGTGTCAACTCAACACCTGTAGAGCGCTTGTCACCAATGTTTCCATAGTATCCGCGTGCACCGAAACTTTCAGGTACGGATACCCAGAAGAGCAGGTCGGTAGTCTTTTTGTTGTAATACTCCAAACTACCCGTCAAGCGGTTCTTAAAAAATGCGAAATCAACACCGAGGTTGATAGAGGTTGTCGTCTCCCAAGTAATTTTATCGTTACCGAAATACATGAACGAGGGAGTCATCTGTGTGGTAGAAGAAGCAGACAGACGGTAGGTATCAACATATGACCAGCTGAAAGGCAGGCCGTCGTTACCATTCTGACCGATAGAGAACTTCAGTTTCAGCTGGTCTACCCATTTCGCATTGAAGAAACTCTCCTTGTTGATAAGCCAGCCCGCACCGAAGCTCCAGAAAGTACCCCAGCGGTCATCCTTAGCAAAACGTGAAGAAGCGTCGCGGCGGATAGAGGCATCAGCGAAGTAGCGCTCGTCAAAGTTATAGAGTACGCGACCGAAGTAGCCTTCTACATTGTATTCAGAGGTATAGGAACCTGACTTGTATTGCTGGTTGGCGGCAGCATTAATCTCCTGAATGTCAGGTGAGAAAAGGCCTTGGCCAGTAGCTGTCAGATAAGTGGTCTTTGAGTCATACCACTCGTGTCCTAAAGTAGCTGTCAGTGTATGTTTGCCAAAAGCCTTGTTGAAGTTCAGTGTCTGAACATGGTTCTGGCGGTAGCTGTCGTTCTGGTATTTGGCAATCTCGCCATTTACACTGACCTTCGGACCATACAACTGGCTGTCGTACTTCGAATAGTTGGTATGACCCCATGTTATTGTGCTGGTAGCATTGAAACGAAGCCAGTCTGTAAAGCGGATGTCAATAATACCTGTGGCATTCAACTGGTTGCCCAATTGGTTCAGGTCATTGTATTTGTTGGCTCCCAGAGGGTTACCTGTCTGCAAGAAAGCACGTGAGTTGGGATAGTCCTGACCAGGACGACCATAGTCGTACTGCGGGTTTCCGTTGGCATCAGTACGGATTACAGGATTTCCATTAGCGTCAAGTACGCGCACGAAGATAGGATAGATAGGAGCAATTCGTGAAGTGTAGTAGCTCAGGTTCGTAGAGCCCAGCTGATACTCATCATTGTTTGGGTTACTGATGGTCTTGCTGTGTGTGTAACCTACATTCACACCTGCATGCAGCCATTTTGTAATATCGTAATTTGCCTTCAAACGAGCATTGAAACGCTCAAAGCTTGAATTGTCAATGATACCGTCCTCATTCAAGTAGGCTGCAGAGATAAAGTAGTCACCGCGATCGTGACCACCGCTGAGGTTGAAATCGTATTCCTGACGGAATCCTACTTTATAAGCTTCGTCCGTCCAGTCGTCGGGCTGATACCAGTAGGTTTCACCGTTAGCGCCAACCTGAGCATAGCCCAATGTGGCATTGGGGTTCAGTTTACCATCAATACCAACAAGTTGCTGGCCATTGGGAATCGTGTAAACCTGATAGCCAAGAGCGTCAATCATGTCAGTGTTGGCTTGGCGGTTTGCATCAGCAAGCGAAAGTCCCTGCTCGGTATAATAGTTGAAATATTGTGAATAAGCCATCTCATAGTACTGAGCTGGGTTGGTTACCTTCTCATACTCTTGGACGGCACGGCTGTTAGCACCCCAGCGCATATTGACATTGATGCTGGGCTTCTGTTTATTACCTTTCTTGGTGGTAATCAGGATGACACCAGCAGCACCACGTGCACCATACAAGGCTGCAGAAGCAGCATCCTTCAGTACACTGACAGATTCAATATCCTCTTGTGCAATATTACTCAGTGAGGCGGGATAGGGTGCACCATCAACGATGATAAGCGGGTCAGTACTAGCATACATTGAAGCAATACCGCGAATGTTAATCTTACCCTCGGAAGCACCAGGGGCACCAGAACCACCACGAATCTGCAGGCCTGGCACTGATCCTGCCAGCGCATTGGCAACGTTTGTGGTAACATGCTTGTCAAGTTCTGCCGATCCTAACATAGCGGCTGAACCAGTGAATGATGATTTCTTCTGTGTACCATAGGCCACAACAATCACTTCATCTAGAGCCTTGCTATCACTTGTCAGCACGATACGCATGTTAGCACGGGCGCTTACCTCAATAGGCTCCATACCTACATAGGTGATGCGCAGAGTCGATTTGCCTGCGGGCACTGTCAGTGAGAATTTGCCTTCGGCGTTAGTCACTGTACCAATTTGTGTGCCTACAACAAGAACAGATGCACCTATTACAGGCCCTCCGTCTTCTTGGGACACGACGGTACCATTAACCTTGGTTTGTGAGAATGCTGCTCCTACTACAAGGAGAAACATTGCCAAAAACATAGTTAGTCTTTTTTTCATAAACACTCTCTTGTTATTAATAATACGTTAATTATATATATGGTATCTACATGTCACACCTCTGCGCAAGAGGTATAAAATGCACCGATTTTCGGATACAACGTGCAAAGTTAATGTATTCAAAGCTAAAAAACAAATAAAATTTAAAAAAAAATACAATTTGGGACTAAAAATTAACTTAAAGCCATGTTTTCCTTCCAAATTGGTGCGTTTTTTTTGCAAAAGTTGGCAGTTTGAAAGTACGAGAAAGGCGTAGCCGGACATGCGAAGAGCATGCACAAATCATCATAACCACAATATAATAATGTACGCGCGAGAAATAGATAATTCTTGCCAGCTATAATTGGCAAGTAGTGTTAAATTAATAATATAAATTGCTATGATTAAATTTACAGTACGTCTAAGCATTCGCTTATTCAAGAAAGGAGAGTGTTTTTTAAAAAGAAAGTCGTCAAAAAACAACAAGCAACTGTTTGTTCAGCAGGCACGTTTGGCCATTGAAAAGTTATCTACGTCGAGAAGCAGAAGCACCTGCAGCAACTACGAGACAGCATTAAAGTCGTTTGCTGCCTATGCTGGTGATGAGTTACTGGTGACGGATGTGTGCAAGCAGACAATTGAAGGATGGGCGCTACAGCTCAAACAGCAGGGCTTAAGGCTGAATACGATGTCATGCTACATGCGTTCTCTACGCTCCATCATAGCACATTCTGATATGTGTCTCCACGCAGAGGACTTGTTCAAGGGTGTGTTTACGGGCAACGAGCATACCAGAAAACGGTCTATCTCAGCAGAGATGCTGTGCAGGATTCGTGAATTGAAGATTCCACCTTCCAGTCCGATGGCACTGGTTCACGATGTATTCATGTTCAGCGTCTATGCATTGGGGATGCCTTTTGTGGATGTGGCTTTCCTACAGAAGCAGCAAATACGCAATGGCTATATTGACTATCAACGCCACAAGACGGGCCAACGCATCCACATTAAGGTGGAACCAGTCATGCAACGCATCATCAACCGGCATATAAGAAATGACACCCCTTATGTCTTCCCGATTCTTCGTCATGGCACCATGCTGGAATACCAAAAAGCCCGCGGCAGCTACAACCATCAACTGCGTAAGCTTGGACTTTTGGCAGGAGTATGCAACCTAACCTCGTATGTAGCCCGACATTCCTGGGCAAGCATGGCCTACCAGCAGAATGTTGATTTGTCCGTCATTTCGAAGGCATTGGGACACACATCACCCAACACGACACTAATATATATTCGTGAAATAGACGACAATCGTATTGATGTGGCTAATAAGAAACTGTTAGGCAAATTAACGCGTAAGCAGAAACGTTGACTTACGAAAAGATGCACTCTCACCGACTCTTCAGGTTACACCTCTTGCGCAGAGGTGCGACATGCAGAGATACATATAATTAATTAACGTATTATTAATAACAAGAGAGTGTTTATGAAAAAAAGACTAACTATGTTTTTGGCCGCGCTCTTCCTCATGGTAGGAACAGCTCTGGCCCAGACGAAAGTTAACGGTACCGTGACATCTCAAGACGACGGCCAGCCCGTCATTGGCGCCAGCGTGTTAGTAGTTGGCACACAGACTGGTACTGTTACAGATGCCAATGGTAAGTTCTCGCTGACTGTACCTGAGGGTCAGAAAATGTTGCGTATTACTTACGTAGGTATGGAACCCATTGAGGTCAGCGCACGACCAAACATGAAAATTATGTTGACCAGTGACCAGAAAGCCCTTGACGAAGTTATCGTCGTTGCCTACGGTACAGCCACTAAGGCTTCTTTCACTGGTGCAGCCAGCAAGATGGATGCTAGTAAAATTGACATTCGTCAGGTGTCTGACGTTACTAATGCACTGGCAGGTAATATTGCTGGTGTGACAGCTACCAAGTCTAATGGTCAGCCTGGTACATCATCAACTATCCGTATCCGTGGTTTCGGTTCTATTAATGCTAACATGAACCCTCTGTATGTCGTTGACGGCATGCCTTATCAGGGTGATATCTCTTCTATCGATCCTCAGGATATCGATCAGGTTTCTGTATTGAAAGACGCCGCTGCTGCTTCTCTGTATGGTGCACGTGCCGCCAATGGTGTTGTGATGATCACCACCAAGAAGGGTTCTCGCGCAAGTGATGCTAAGGTGACCCTCGATGCCAGCTGGGGTGTTAACTCTCGTCAGATTAAGAACTATGACGTGATTGGCAATACTGGTACGTATTACGAGCAGCTGTATCGCACCAACTATAACGACGCCCTCTTTAACCTGGGTTATGGTGCTGCTGATGCTCACAATTATGCCAATTCTATCGCTCCTACCGCTACCGGTTACAGAATTTACACTGTTCCTACAGGTGAGGACCTGTTCAACGTTGGTGGTAAGCTGAACCCCAATGCTACTCTGGGTTACAGCGACGGTCAGTATTTCTATACTCCCGACAACTGGGAGGATGAGTCTTTCTCCAATGGTATGCGTCAGGAGTATAAGGCCAGCGTAACTGGTGGTTCTGATAAGCTTTCTTACTATTTTGGTGCTGGTTACCTGAATGACGAAGGTATTATCAAGAAGTCTGGTTTTGAGCGTATCTCTACCCGTGCTAACATTGACTATCAGCTGAAGAGCTGGTTGAAGCTGAAGGCTAACCTCAGCTATGCTAATGTCAAGAGTAAGTATCCCGATGATCAGACCAATGGCGGTAGCTCTGGTAACGCATTCTACTGTGCTTATATCCTTGGCCCGGTTTATCCTTTCTATGTTCGCAACGCCGATGGTTCAAAGATGTATCATATGGGTGATCCCGTATACGACTACGGTGATGGTTCTTCTACCAACTTCACACGTAACACCATGTCAATCGCCAACCCAATTGGTGACCTGTCTTATCAGACTGAAGAGTATCTGATGGATATCTTCAATGGTCGTTGGGGCGTTGATGTTACTCCTCTTCGTGGTTTGACTCTGAGTGCAAACATCGGTTTGAACCTCGACAACACTCGCTATCACTTCGCTTCAAGCTCTATCTATGGTCAGAGCAAGGCTTACGGAGGTTCTGCTGAGCAGTCTGAGACTCACACTAAGGCTCTCATGCAGCAGTATATGGCAACCTATCGCAACAAGTTTGCCGAGGCTCACAGCATCGACGCTCTGTTTGCATACGAGACTTATGACTACAAGGACGAGAACTTCTATGCTTACGGTCAGAACCTATATCGTGAGGGCTCTTGGGCTGTTAACAATACTATCGACAACCGCCGTGGTTACGGTTCGGAGACTTCTTACACGCTCCGTTCTTGGATTGGCCGTTTGAACTATGACTACAAGGAGAAGTACTTCCTGAGCGCCAGCCTCCGTGCCGACGGTAGCTCTCGCTTCCATAAGGATAACCGCTGGGGTACGTTCTGGTCAGCTTCTGCTGCTTGGAACATCGCTTCTGAGAATTTCCTGAAGGATGTGAAGTGGATTGATTTCTTGAAACTCCGTGTATCATTTGGTCAGCAGGGTAACGATAACGTAGGTAACTATTATGCTTACATCGACCAGTACACCCTGAGTGGTGCCGATGGTGTGTTCTCAGATGGTACTCTTTCATATAAAGGTAACAAGGACCTGACTTGGGAGAAGAGTAATGCCTTTGACCTCGCTCTTGACTTCGAGTTCTTCGGTGGTAAGCTTTCTGGTTCGATTGACTACTACAACCGCACTACGAAAGACATGCTGTACTACAAGCCTGTAGCTGTATCTAACGGTTATAGCTCAATCCCCATGAACATTGGTTCAATGCGCAACCGTGGTATTGAATTCGACCTCCATTCAAAGATTATCAATACTCGCGACATTCAGTGGCAGCTTGATTTCAACATCTCTCACAATAGCAACGAGATTCTGGAGCTTGCTCCCGACTTGAACGGTAAGCTGATTGATGGCAGCCGCATCTATGAGGAGGGTCAATCAATGTATCAGCTCTATCTGGTGAAATATGCTGGTGTTGATCCTACCAATGGTATGGCTCTCTACTGGGCTAAGGATGCTAATGGCAATGAATATGCTACCAGCGACTGGTCTGTAGCTCGTTCCTCTAACCGTCAAGCAACTGGCAATCTGCAGTCGAAGTTCAATGGTGGTCTTGGTACTACGCTCAATGCTTACGGTTTCGACCTCTCAATTCAGGCTTCTTATCAGCTTGGTGGAAAGTGCTACGACTACGGTTATCAGGGCTACATGCACAATGGTGGTTCTTCAGACACCGGTCAGTCTTGGCACTCGGATATTTTGAATGCATGGACTCCTGAGAATACCAACACTGATGTTCCTCGTCTGGCTGCTAGTGACCTGTACACTAATTCACAATCTGACCGTTGGTTGGTATCTTCTGCTTACTTCGCCATCAACAACATCACGCTTGGCTATACTCTGCCGAAGTCTCTGACCCGCAAGTTTAAGCTTGATTCTGTCCGCATCTATGGTTCTGCAGATAACGTAGCTCTGTTCTCTGCCCGCAAGGGTCTTGACCCACGTACTAGTGTTATCTATGGTTATGGTGGCTATTACAGCTCTTATAATGCACTGCGCACAATCACAGGCGGTATTAAGTTAACATTCTAAACAACAAGAAACTAATAGGATTATGAAATTTGATAAGATAATGGTTCTGGCTTTGGCCAGTATGCTGACAGTCGGTTGTGCCGAACTTGACACGGCGCCTCAGGGCAGTACCGTAACAGCCGACCAGAAATCAGAAGCGAGTGTTGCCAATCCTGAACGTGTCAGTGCCAGTGTAACAGGTATCACGACCATGTTCAGTGTCTATGCTAACATCTATGGTGCAGACGACCTTCGCCATAATGACTTCGGTTATCCATCAGTGATGATGCTTCTCGACAGCCGTGGCGTTGACCTCGTGGGCTGTGATGTAGGTTACAACTGGTTCAGTTATGGCTTTGATCTGACCGATCGTGCATTTACACATACTGCTACCCGTATGATCTGGGGTAACATGTACAAGCAGATTTATGCAGCCAATCAGGTGACTGCTACCATTGATCCCAATACAACAGACCCAACTCTGCAGTTCTATCTGGCTCAGGCTTTGGCTATACGAGCTTTTGACTACTTTGTATTGGCTCAGTTGTATCAGTTTACCTATGAGAGCAACGAGGACGCTCCTTGTGTTCCTGTTCTGACAGAGGCTAACGCTGAGGAAGCAGGTACTAACGGTATTGCTCGTAACACTGTCGGTGAGGTTTATACTCAGATTATGAAAGACTTAAACAATGCTGTTACCATGCTTGAGGCTACCACCAAAAAGCGTGATGACAAGCGTTATGTCAGCCTTGATGTAGCTTACGGTCTGCGTGCTCGTGTTGAGCTCGTTATGCAGAATTGGGCTGCTGCCGCTGCTGATGCACAGAAGGCTATTGCTGCCAGTGCTTCTCAGCCTGCTTCTATCGAAGATGTCAGCAAGCCAACCTTCAAGGATATCACTGAAAATGACTGGATGTGGGGTATACTGATTGCTGAGACCGACCGTGTGGTTACCTCAGGTATTGTAAACTGGATCTCTCACATGGGTTCTCTGAACTACGGTTATGCCAGTGTAGGTGCTTGGCGCCGTATCAATCCCACGCTCTATGCTGCCATTAATTCTTCTGACGCCCGTAAGGGATGGTGGCTCGACGGTTCCGCTAAGAGTGTTAACTTAAATGAGGAACAGCAGACTTATCTGACCAAGACTGCCAAGGCTCCTGCCTATACACAGGTGAAGTTCGCTCCCTATAAGGATGAGGTTTACGCTGGTACAAATGCCAACGATGTTCCTCTGATGCGTATTGAGGAGATGTATTTGATTCTTGCCGAGGCTCAGGCTATGAATGGTGATGCTGCTACAGGTAAAGCTACTCTGGAGAACTTTGTGAAGACCTACCGTGATCCTTCATATACTTGTAATGCTTCAAGTCCTGAAGGTGTGCAGGAGGCCGTTTGGATTCAGCGTCGTATTGAGTTGTGGGGCGAGGGTATGGAATACTTTGACCTGATGCGTCTTCGCAAGGGTATTGACCGTGCTAGCACTGCCTTCAAGACTATCGACAAGGATATGCCGAAGTACAACTTCCGCGTTGTTGACACTAAGGCTGATGAGCGTGAGGCTATTGAAATGGTGAAGAGCAAGAATGGTTCAGTTACAGGTAAGGATATCAACGTACTGATTTTCCAGATTCCTAATGCTGAGGCTGAGAGCAATCCTCTGATCAATGCTGAGGACAACAACCTTGGTGCTCCGACACTGTCTCCTGAAAATTAATTCAATTTATTTAAATAGATATAAGTTATGAAATTATATAAATCATTATTCATCGTGGCAGCCATCATCTGTGGGATGATGACCTCATGTAAGGAGGATGGTTATTGGGATAAGGCATCATCGGAGAGCCTCGGTTTGACAAATGGTAGCGCTTATAGCTTTAACAGTAAGTCGCTGAGTTTTACCTATACTCCAACTGATGTCACTAAAGGAACAGACATTAATGTCACAGTGACCCGTAGCACGACTTCTGGTGCTGCTACACTTCCTATTGCTGCAACTTTCTCAGACGAGGGAATTCTTTCAGCTCCTGAGTCTGTGACTTTTGAGGATGGTTCAAACACGACAAATTATGTCATCCATTTCGAGAAAGAGATTGAGATTGGACAGTCTGTTTCTGCCAATTTGGTTATCGATACTCTGAGCGTTGGTATTCCCAAGGTAGAGAAACCTACTCCGCTTACTCCGGAGGCTACCGCTGCAGACTCAGCTAAGTTCTTGGCTGACTCTACGAACTATGCTATTTACCTGACAAAGCTTGGTGCCTATAAGCTTGCTACCAAGGTAACAATTGCTAAGGATTACAACTGGATTTCTCTTGGTAAAGCCACTTATCGTGACGACTACATTACTGGTTTGTATAGTGTTGACAATGTGGTGTACGAAGTAGAAATTAGAGAGGCTCAGGAGGCTCCTGGCTACTATCGTCTGGTCAATGCTTATGGTAAGGTATATGAATATAACGAAGAGGGCGACTATGATGATACCAAGGAATATTTCGTCAATATTCACGCTGAAGATCCCACTGCAGTATATATCACACAAAGTGATACCGGTTGTAACTGGGGTAAGGGTAACTTCATTTTGTACAGTATGGCCGGTCTGAGAATCGATAGAGGACAGATGACTCTTGAAGAGGCTAAGGCTAATGGACTCACTGGTAAACTTGAAAAGGGTATGATTACCTTCCCGACAAAGACATTGCTTTTGGCTAGAGGCGAAGATGGTTGGTACTATGCTAACACGAATGGTAAGTTCTTGGTAGCTTTACCTGGTGTTAAGGTTGCTGACTATACTTCTACATTGGATTATGCCGGTATGTTTACCGATCCTGCAAATGTAGTATATGTATTGGCAGACTATAAGCTCTCTGCAGATGCTAAGGCTGCTAAGAGTGTGAAGGTTGCAATTGTTAACCAGAGTGATGATGCTGAAGCAGTAGCCGATGCTATTGCCGCTGGCGAATTTGAGGCTACAGATGTTGCTGATGTTGCCAAGGATGATCGCATCCAGCTTGCTCTCCCGGAAGACATGCAGGGTAAACTCCAGATGCTTCTTGTTGTTATCGACAAGAACGATGCTGGCGAGAACGAGGTGAAGTTCGTTGCTTCTGCTAAGTTTGAGTATTATTCTGGCGCTAATCCTTGGAAGTCTCTTGGTAAGGGTCTCTATACTGATGATTTGGTATATCCGTTGTTCACTAAAGGTAATCCTTCTACAACCTACGAGGTTGAGATTGAAGAACATTCGGAGACTCCAGGTCTTTACAGATTGGTAGATCCTTATGGTGAGGCATTCGAGTATTATCCGTATGCTGTTCAATATAACTCAACGTCAATTGTTGTTCATGCCGAAGATCCTGATGCTGTTTATATTCCTGAGCAGACAACAGGTCTGACACTTACTTCTGATGGTGAGATCAGTATTTTAACCGTAGGTGCCGATTATTATGCTTATTATGGTCCTGATTATTATGAAGCATTAAAGCAAGCTGGTTACTTCGGAACTCTTAAGAATGGTGTGATGACATTCCCATCTTTCGACAAGAAGGATCAAGAGAGTGGTGAGGTGTTATATACCTATCAGGGTTATGTTACATTCTCCGATTCCGAATCGTACTATAATATGGGAACTAACGGAGAGATGAAGATTGTATTGCCGAGTGCTGTTACTCCTTCAGCTCGTCGTGCAGCACGCTTCGAAACCAACCTGAAGAAGTATACTAGAAAGGCTAACGCTTCATATAAGGATGCACGCCATCAGGTTAAGTTTGACAAGCGATTCATCCGTCAGGTATCTAAGCCGGCTAAGTTTGTTAAGTAAAGAAATCAACACTAACGAGATAGAGGTGCGCCCACTTAACTGGGCACACCTCTTTTCCCCTTTTTAAAAGATTAATCATTATTTGAGAAATTATTACACAATGAGAAAACTACTGTTTACTGCTATACTAGTGATGAGCGCAATAGCAGCCAATGCTGTTCCCGTGAAACCTGGCGTCAAGAAAACGGTACAACTCACAGATGGTACCACAGTGCAGATGACCCTGTGTGGTGATGAGCACTACACCTTCCTTAAAGATAGTGAGGGTAATGCTTATCAGTTGGGTGCTGACCGTAGAGCAGTGCGTATCAGTTACAATCAGGTTGCTGAGCGTTGGGCGGCCAATAAACAGGCTCGTCTTTCTAAGGTACAGCCCTCTGAAGGCCAGAAGAGGGCATCCCGTCGTATTGGTGATGCTGGCGCAACGACAGGTGAACATAGAGGTTTGGTCATTTTGGCTCAGTTCTCTGATGTGCCATTTGCTACACCGAATGCCAATCAGGTGTTTAACAACCATTTCAATGAGGTAGGATATACGGGATATGGTAACTCGGCTTCCGTACGTGACTATTTCCTAAAGCAGAGCTATGGTCAGCTGACTATTGACTTTGATGTGGTTGGTCCTTATACGCTGCCTAATACTATGGAGTACTATGGTAAGCCTTATACTGATGAAGGCGAGAACCTGCATCATGACACGCATCCGGCACTGATGGCTGCTCATGCTGTGGATGCTGCTTCAGCAGACGTGAACTTCCGCAATTACGACTGGGATGGTGATGGCGTTGTTGATCAAGTGTTTATCATCTATGCTGGTTATGCTGAGGCTCAGGGTGCTGACGAGAACACTATCTGGCCTCACGAATGGGTATTGGCTGCCGAGGATGCTACTCGTAGATATAATGGAGTCACTATTAACACCTATGGTTGTACGGCAGAATTGGCTGGAGACGGAAAGACATGGGGAGGCGATCCTGATGGTATAGGTACTGCCTGCCATGAGTTTAGTCACTGTCTAGGCCTTCCCGATATGTATGATACGAAAGGCAGCAATTACGGCATGGGCTACTGGGATGTGATGTGTTCAGGTAGCTACAATGACGATTCCCATACTCCTGCAGGATATACCAGCTATGAGCGCTGGTTCTCAGGGTGGATGGAGCCGACTGAGATTAATACGATGACGCGTGTCAATGATATGGCACCGCTTGTTGAAAAGCCAGAGGCCTACATCCTGTATAATGAGAAGAACAAGAATGAGTACTATCTGTTGGAGAACCGTCAGCCTATTAGTTTCGACAAAGGTCTTTATGGACATGGCTTGTTGATACTGCATGTGGACTATAACGAGAGTGCGTGGCAAAATAACAGTGTGAACACAATAGCTGATCATCAGCGTATGACTATCATTGCTGCTGATAACGAATATGGCAGCCGCTCTTATAATAGTATAGCAGGTGATCCTTGGCCTGGTATCAAAGGCAATACTTCGCTGACTAACTATACGACTCCTGCAGCTACACTGTATAATGCTAATACAGACGGTACGAAACTGATGAGCAAGCCCATCGATAATATCACTGAGAATGAAGAGGCGCATACGGTATCGTTTGTGGCCTGCCGTCCAGAGATGGATGTTCCTCAATTTGTACAGGCTCAAGAGCTGAACAGCAACTCTTTCACTACAACCTGGTCTGCCGTTACTGGTGCAATAAGCTACGAGATTGAACTGACTACCATAGATAAGGCCTCAAGCGATCCCAGTGAAGCATTGCAATGGGAAAATAAGTTTGAAAAGTGTTATAGTAAGTCAGCCAGTTTTACGGACATCAGTTCTAAGTTAGGTGACTATGGATTGTCTGGTTGGAGTGGAAGTAAACTCTTTACATCACCCAATAAGCTAAAGATTGGTACGTCGACAACAGCAGGTTATTTGCGTACTCCCTCTTGGTGGAGAGTTCCATCATCGCAGGAGTTGACCTTAGTGATGGGAGCAGCACCTTTTAAGGCGGATGTTACAGTTAATGGAACTATAACCTTTGAGAGTGTAATAGAGGGTGGAACATCTGCCGATATCGTCAAAGTGGACCAAGAGTTTGAAGTATCTAAAGATGGTAAGCAGGTATTCACATTTAAGGCACCCAAGGAGAACAATTTATACCGAATCACTATCTCGCCTGATGGCCAAATGTACTTGAACTATCTCAGTCTTTACGATGGTACATGGACTGCTGAGCAGCTGGGTCTTAATAGTAGTGCTCAGGTTTCACGCCGTGCCTCTACGACAACGACCTATAGTTCTGAGAATAACAGCTATACATTCACAGATATGGCTACCAACAAGCGCTATGTCTTCCGTGTTCGTGCTCTTGGTGAGGAGAATACAGTATCACGTTGGAGTGAAGAAGGTGTCTTCGAGTTTGGTAGTACTGGTGTCGTATCGGTATTCTCTACTGAGAAGGATTCTTCATCCCGTTTCTTCGACCTGCAGGGTCGTGAGGTTAAGACTCCTACCCGCGGTCTGTATATCAGAAACGGAAAGAAGTTCGTTGTGAAGTAATTAGTACTTTATTAATATTAGTGGAGCTCCTACACAATGGTAGCTCCACTATTTTTTTTGTGCACAACGATAGGTCACGGTTGTCCCAGCGGCAGATTCCATTGGAAGCTCCGTCGGTTTCCAGTGGTTTCTCATTGAGAAACCACTGGTTCCCAACGGAGAAACCATCGGTTTCCAACGGAGGAACCATTGGTTCCAAGCATAGAAACCATCAGTTTCTTTTGCTCTTGAAAAAGTCTTGCATCAATTGGCGACACTCGTCTTCCAATACACCGCCGGTAACCTGACATTTAGGATGCAAGGCATGGGGGGCATAGTCGGTGTATCCTCGCTTCTCATCACGACAGCCATAGACGATGCGAGGTATCTGACTCCAGCCTAATGCTCCGGCACACATGGTGCAGGGCTCTACGGTGACGTAGAGCGTGCAGTCTGTGAGGTACTTTCCGCCCAGCTCGTTGGCTGCAGCGGTGATGGCCTGCATCTCGGCATGGGCTGTGACATCGTGCAGTGTCTCTGTAAGGTTATGGGCACGTGCAATGATGCGGTCTTGGCATACTACTACCGCTCCGATGGGTATCTCTCCCTCGTCAAAGGCCAGCTGAGCTTCGTCCAGCGCCTTGCGCATATACTTCTCGTCTTTATTTTCTTGTTCCATATTTTCTTTATTCCCACTTCAGATACATGGAGAAGGTACCATCGTCTCTGTTCTCAATCGTGTCACGGACGACATATTTGGGAACCCAGACATAATTGCCGTTTCCGTCGTCTTGGTATTGGCCATCGTCAAAGTAGAACCATTCCTTATTGGTATAGTTGACTGTGTAGCTTTGCCCGTCTAGGTGGTCTGTACCTACCTCTACGGTTTTGCTCTCGCCATCGTCATACTCGCCCCAGTTCAGAGCTGCCAGGGATACAGAGGTTTCGAATTCCCTATATCTGTCGCTCGTCTTGGACAAAGTATAAGTTTTCTCAATATCCTTCTGGTAGCCTTTGACATAGATGTCACGGACTTCAAAATTGTTCTTCTCCACCAGTTTTGTGGGTATGATGGCTTGGATGGTGAAGGTGATGGTATAGTAAAGACCATAGGGCTTGTCTTTCTGGAGCGTCAACTCTGTGGGTATCTCATTCTCGTATTCGTAGGCCATTGGGTTGGCGTATGTTCCCTCCACCTTGTAAGTGTCTTCACTGATTTCCGTGACTTTGATGTCCTCAGGATGGATGGTGCTATAGTTCTTGTTGTTGACCAAGAACACGCCAAGGCCCCACATGGATGGAATCATTAACTTGTCAGTGTCGATGAAGTCCAGTGTCAGGTCGTCGGGAATGGGGGCTGCTTCCTGTGTGACAGACAGCGTGACGGTCTTGAGTACGGTCTCGTTGTCCATGGACAGACCGATGCTAATGTCTGCCTTGCGTATCTCAGGCAGAAGGTTCTCGTCGTAATAGATGAATACGGTCTGCGCATTCTGGTCTACCTTAATCCACGACACATTGCTCTTGGGAATGATGTACTTGGCATTGGTAACAACGACGACCGTCTCCGTGCCTCCATCAGCATCGAGCGTCAGTGACGACGGGTTCAGCTCGCAGGTAATGTCCTCGGCAGCTTTCTTGCCCTCGTCAGTAGAACCGGTAAGGTCTTTCTTCTTGCCAGTCGGGACATTGGTGACGGTGGTGTGCTTGTCGCCAGTCTTGTCGACGGCAGTGACGGCAACGTCCTTGTCGCCAGGAACGATGTTCGTTATCTTGCCGTCCTTGCTGGCTGTACCAATACTGATTCTGTCGCCATCTGCATCGGTGGCTATGGCAACGTCGGCAGATGACTCTTTGTCAGTGTCTGTAAACGTGGTGGCAGCATCTACAGTTTCTTTAAGTACTTCTTCTGCCATCTCGCTAGCCTTACCCATCATGGCCTTGCTAATGAGGTCGTTCTCTTCAATGAACTTGATGATGTCGTCTTCTGTCTCGCTGATGGTACCCAGGCCAGTCTCCTTGATAGCATTCTCTATATATTGTTCCACTTCGCTGTCCATACCTTCAATATGTCCATAGTGGTTAATGATCGCCTTGCCTATAGCACTCGATACCTTCAGAACACCACCTGTAACGCCTTCACCCTTTTGGACAGCTTCGGCCAGGTCGGACGTGTTCTTGATGACTTCGCCACACTCGGCGACCACCGTTGTGGCAGGTGTCATATTCAGAATGAGATTCATGGCAGGCTCAAACATAGGGCCAAGGGTCTTCTTGATATTGGTTGCGGGGGTGATCCCCAAGTCATAAGCTGTCTCCCAGAATTCCGGGTCAGCAGTGCCAACACCTGAAAGTCCACCATACATGTGTGCAAAAAGTGTGTTTGAAGCAGTATCATACTTACCAGCACTCAGGTTGTTCCAAAACTCCGTATAGTCTTTGGCGCCATGCCTGTCTTCATCGGTCAAAAGGTCATAGCGCTCTTTCAACCATGCATGATTATTGATGTTACCCGACTTCATGGCGACAGCAATGATACAGACGCGTCCTGCTGAGGCGGATTTCCCCCACGATCCAATCAGCTTGAAACCACTAAAGAACGGTATGTTCCAGGCGCGAGTGGGTGATTCGGTACCCAGAGCCGTCGACTGTGACAGCCTTGTGAGCGAGGCCTCATATTTGTCTTTATCGTCAATCAGACTCTGCCAGACCTCGTAGTAGCGCTTCATATCGGCCTCATCGTATTCTGTGGTCGAACAGGTAAGGTCGGTATAGCCTTTTGTTGCCATCTTGATGCCAAGCAACTGTAGCAGTCGGGTACGTGCCGCCAACTCTGTCAAATTGATGGCGTCAGCACGCAGACCGTCGGCAGTCAGATAGCTTTGGTATACGGGAAGTTCAGGAGCGGGTGGCGTCGGCGCCTGCTCTGTGGAGTCACTGCTTGAACAGCCGATGAGACATGCCATGCTCATCAGCACAACTGTCACCTTGTAAAAATGTTGCTTAGCTTTCATGTCGATAGTGTTTTTTTAATGTTATTGGGGCAAAGATACGAAATAAAATAGAATAATCTGTTGCAAATTTGCAAATATTTCGTACTTTTGCAATGTGAACTGGAAAATCATTCATATTGACGAGACGGACAGTACCAACCAGTGGCTGAAGGATTATTATTCTAAGGAGCCTGGGAGGAAAGGAGAATCAGTGGCAGTCGTAGCCGACTACCAGACGGCTGGTCGTGGCTGTGGCACGAACCGCTGGGAGTCGGAGCGTGGTAAGAATCTGCTGTTCTCGTTGATGATACATCCAGAGGACCTGCCTGCCAACAAGCAGTTTCAGATATCTATGGCTATATCGCTGGCCATCGTCGATGCACTTGGACAATTGATAGGTGATCTCAGCATCAAGTGGCCCAACGACATCTATTGGCGCAATGGTAAGCTGGCGGGTATCCTGATAGAGAATACACTGAAGGGTAATCTCATTAAGGATAGCATCATTGGTGTAGGGCTGAACGTCAACCAACGGGAATTCCATAGCGATGCGCCCAACCCTGTTTCACTCTGGCAAATTACAGGTCAGGAGACAGACCGCGAACAGTTGCTGAAGGACATCCTCAATCGACAGGATTTTAGGGTCGATTTGAAAGAATGCTACATGAAGTTGCTCTATCGTCGTAAGGGTTTTCATCCATATACAGACAAGGACGGTGTGTTTATGGCAGAGATAGCAGGTGTAGAGGATGACGGGCACCTGCTGTTGATCGACGAAGATGGTAAGGAGCGCCGCTACGCATTTAAGGAAGTAACATTTATTATATAGACTATGGCAAGATTTAAGAGAATTCTATTGAAGCTCTCGGGCGAGAGCCTGATGGGTAAGCAGGGTTACGGTATCGACCCTGAGCGTTTGAGCGACTATGCTCAGCAGATTAAGGAAGTGAGTGAGATGGGCGTACAGATTGGAATCGTCATCGGTGGTGGTAACATCTTCCGCGGACTCTCTGGTTCACAGAAGGGCTTTGACCGTGTGAAGGGTGACCAGATGGGTATGTGTGCTACCGTCATCAACTCGTTGGCACTGAGCAGTGCGCTGGGCGCTATCGGTGTGAAGAACAAGGTATTGACGGCTATCCGCATGGAGCCTATTGGTGAGTTCTATACCAAGTGGAAGGCCATCGAGGCGATGGAGGCTGGCTATGTCTGCATCTTCTCAGCAGGAACAGGCTCACCTTACTTTACGACGGATACAGGCTCCAGTCTGCGTGGTATCGAGATTGAGGCCGACGTAATGCTGAAGGGTACGCGTGTGGACGGCATCTATACTGCCGATCCTGAGAAGGATCCCACTGCCACCAAGTTCGATGCTATTACTTATAAAGAGGTACTCGCGCGAGGCCTGAAAGTGATGGACCTCACGGCTATTTGCATGTGTCAGGACAACAATCTGCCCATCTATGTCTTCAACATGGACATCGTCGGTAACCTCAAGAAGGTGATGGATGGCGAAGAGATAGGAACCTTAGTACACAACTAA
>JAEEGK010000251.1_pt1 | contig 133208 bp, 106 predicted proteins | sample 8958771 | NCBI WGS metagenome assembly JAEEGK01 (sample SAMN16246547, study PRJNA631951) | gut metagenome | biome: gut microbiome; feature: rumen; material: SC-attached | host: Bos | place: Iran: Karaj | collected 2018-10 | reverse complement strand
GCCAGCATAACCAGCGAACAGGTTACCCAGGTTTACGGTACCAAACAGACCGGCCAGAGTGTGGTCGATGATGTTCGGGCTCTTGGGACCCCAGAAGTTGGGCTCCTCTTCCCAGCTGGTGGTGTTGATGGTGGCCTCACCCTCAACACCCAAGCCGATAACCGGGGTCAGCTGCTTCTTGATCTCCAAACCGAAGATGCCGCGAGCGCTGGGCCAGAATGCATAACCCTGGAAGGGCATGATGGCACCACCCTTCAAGGTTACCGACATGTTGTCAAAGAACTTGTTCTGCTCCAGAGACTGAGCCTGAGCAGCAAACACGCCCATCAAAAGGGCTAAAGTCAAGATAATCTTTTTCATAATAAAAAATTTATTAAACACTATTTATTAGTTAGTTATTCGCTCAATAACGTTCGGCAAAAGTAATACAAATTTCTAATACGGCCAAAATTTAACATTCATTAAGGCAAAAAACCTAGAAAAATAGGCACTTTTCTGTGCAAAACATGATTTTTTTAGCCTCTAAAATGCCCAATTTTGACATTTTACTACTTTAAGCAAGCAAAAATAGAAACATTTTTTTTAATATACAAATATTTCTAAATAAAAATGAGCCATAGGTCCAAAAAGAACATTTTTAGAGTCAATTTAGCCCAGCGAACCACATTTCAGCCCCATCAATCCGCCTTGTACACTGTCATTTGACAAATACAATTCCTGCAATGCAGTTTTTCCTCCTCCTTTGGGATTTCTATGAAACATTTATTATCTTTGCGCAGTGTATGAGATGGCATCGGCCATCGGCAAATCTGAAAGCAAGAAATCAAGAGATATGAAAAAGAAAAACAAAAGGCTTTTATACTATTGCCTGGCTGTGGTTCTCCTTGCCCTAGCGGGCTACCAAGGGTATCAAAAGAACTCCTTCTACAAGAGTGCCTATAATGACGAACTGCCCACCGAACAGAGCACGTCAAGCGGGCAGAAAGAGATCCAAGACGGCAAAGAGTATCAATCCACTGGCGACCTTTCCCTGCTAGATGTGAAACTGCCTGCAGGATTGGATAACCAAACGGTGCACTACAAAGCCATCACGGTGTACTTCAACAAGTCTTACCGCGTGCCCAACTGCGTGGCCTATGAGCTGACTAGCACGATGACGTCGATGGCCGACTCAAAAGATGCCGAGAATCGCGCCAACTACAAGTTCGAGCGCGACCATGACGTGAAAGGATGCCCCAACTGGTGGGACTACAAGGATAGTGGCTACACGCGCGGCCACATGGCCCCGGCAATGGACATGCGATGGAACAAGACAGCAATGGAGGAGTGCTTCCTGATGACCAACATCTGCCCACAGCTCGACGAGATGAACGACGGCGAGTGGCGCCATGTCGAGGAAGCGGTGCACAAGTGGTCCAGGACCGCCAAACGCCTGATTGTGTTCACAGGACCCATCTTCAGTGATGACATGGACCGCATCGGCAAGCACTATGACATTGCAGTGCCCGAGCGTTTCTTCAAGGTCGTGTACTCGCCCGAGCAGAATCGTGCCATCGCCTTTGTGATGGAGAACAAGGTGCTGCCCAACAGCTGGACCAACTATGCCACCACCATCGACAAAGTGGAAGAGTTGACAGGATATGACTTCCTCGCTTCGCTTGAGGACAAAGTCGAGAACGTCATCGAGAGTAAAGAGAACATTAAGGATTGGCCCAAATACTATCCCAGACGATGAATACCATTGAACTGACAGGCATGGTGAGCGGAGACACCATCTGCGCCGTCTCTACCCCACCGGGTCGCGGGGGCATCGCCGTCATCCGCGTGAGCGGCCCGCAGGCGTTGGACATCGTTCAACGCCGTTGGCAGGGCAAACCGCTAGCCGAGATGGAATCTCACTCTGTCCACTTGGGAAACTTGATCGACAACAATAGCGAAATCCTTGATCAGGCGGTGCTGACCGTCTATCGGGCGCCCAACTCGTTCACTGGCGAGGATGTGGTGGAACTCGCTTGTCATGGTTCAACATGGATTCAACAACAAGTCATTCAGACACTTATTGACGCAGGCTGCCGCCATGCCACGGCGGGCGAATTCACTCGTCGTGCTTTTGCCAACGGCCGTATGGATCTGTCTCAGGCCGAGGCGGTTGCCGACGTTATCGAAGCGCAGTCGCGTGCCGCCCATCATGTGGCAATGAGCCAGATGCGCGGACGCTACAGCGACGAGTTGCGCGGACTGCGTGAAAAGCTGTTGCACTTTGTGGCGCTCATTGAGCTGGAACTGGACTTCAGCGAGGAAGATGTCACCTTTGCCGACCGCAGTGAAGTCACCGCCTTGGCACATGAAATCCAAGCTCTTATCAGCCGCTTGGCAGACAGCTACCGCGACGGCAATGCCATTAAGGGGGGCATGCCGGTAGCCATCGTGGGCCAGACCAACGCAGGCAAATCCACCCTGCTCAACGCGCTGCTGCGCGATGACCGTGCCTTGGTGAGTGACGTCCACGGCACCACGCGCGACACCATCGAGGACACCGTGGTGATGGGTGGCACACTGTTCCGTTTCATCGATACCGCAGGCATCCGCCAGTCAAGCGACATTGTCGAGCAGATGGGTATCAAGCGCACATGGCAAGCCATTGACAAGGCCAATGTCGTGCTATGGATCGTTGACGTCACCAGCGCCGATACCAGCATGGCACATGACATCCTATCCCACTGCGACAAGAAAGCTCTCATCACCGTGCTCAACAAGACCGACCTTGACGATGATGTCGCCGCGAGAAGCGAGTTAAACGACCTGCTGCCCGAGGGCACTCCAGTCATGGCCATCAGCGCCAAGAGTGACAGCGACGTCGAAGCCTTGCGTGACCTCATCGTCAAGACAGCGACTCTGCCCAACGTGGACAGCGACACCGTCATTGTCACCAACGCACGCCATTATCAAGCCCTGACGCGCGCCTGCGACGCTATCACCCGAGCCATCACCGGTCTGGAAAACGGCCTGAGCGGCGACCTGCTGGACCAAGACATCCGCGAATGCCTTCACTGGCTCGGCGAAATCACTGGCGAAGTGACCACCGACGACATCCTCGGCGAAATCTTCGCCCACTTCTGCGTGGGAAAATAGAGCCTTAGAAACAACTCTGAACAACTTTGAACGACTTGAAGTAAACCGCTATAAATTAGCGGTTTATTCGTTTTTAACACTTCGGGTTGCATATTTTTTTCTTCAACTTTCTCGTACTATTTTTGTATCATATTTCTACCGCGAGTGTAAACTGTGTTCAAATTGTCTTCCAGTATGCAATATTTGGGACAAACGTGATACACCATGAGAAACCCCAAAAACGCTATCGACGGGACAATATGATACACAGTGAGAAATTGCGAGAAAGAGTGAGACAAAAATGGCGGATTTTCCGCAGAGTTAAACCTTTATAATGACGCACATTTATGGAAATAGAGAAACGATGTCAGTGGTGCGGGAAACAATTCATAGCACACAAAATGACGACTCTTTACTGCTCTTCAACCTGTGTTAACAAGGCTTACAAGGCAAAAAAGAGACAGATGAAGAAAGAAGAAATTGAATCAGAGCAGGACTCAAAACTGCCAACAGTGGAGAGTATCGGACACAAACCATTCCTTTCACCAAAAGAGGCAGCTTACCTTCTTGGCATAAGTCTGCCGACTATATATAGATATATGGCAAAAGGAATGTTCAAAGCATTGAGAACACCGGCAAAAACAATTATCCGATGGAGTGATCTCGAAGCATGGTTTGACAATGCCCCCGCATATGTCAAGCGGAACAACCGCAGGCATAAGATCGAGCACGATAGCTATACAATGAAGGAGATTTGTGAGAAATATCAAGTGACCCGAAAAGTGGCCATGCGACGGATTGAGCAGTTTGACATCCCAAAGATATACGAGGGACGCAATGTGTCCTTCTCAAAAACTGCCGTTGACAGGTACTTTTCCGAACTCATCGAGGACTTTGATAAGGAGAATTACTACACTATCCAACAGGTTATGGAGAAGTTCAACATGTCCTACTCTGCCGTCATTTCTTTTGCCAAACGGCATAAGTTACCAAGGGTTACCAGGCGGAGGGAAGTGTTCTATTCCAAACCCCATATCGACAGCCTGAAAGGTAATGGTGAAGCTATTGATCCTCTCTACTACACTTTTAAGGAGGTGATGGAGAAGTACGGATTCACAAAAGATCAAGTGAGCCATTATCTCCATACCTATCATATAGACCGCTTCAAACGAGGCACCTTTACAATGATTAACCGGAAGGAGTTTGACAAGACAATCAAGGAACGCATGAATGGATTCACAAGCATCTCTGAACTCAACGCAAAGATTGAAAAAGCAAAGGATGATCGAACAAGAACAGAGCAAATCACACCTCATTCTGGCAGCATTGAAATCATACCAAGTGTGGAATCAGAGAATGATGCAGATGGGTACGAAGGCTATATTAGTGCCGAGGAGATAGCAGCACGATACAAACAAAGTAAAAAGTGGGTTGGCTTCCTGCTGCGTCAGAAAAAAATACCGAGGGTGCAGGTAGCAGGAATCCTGCTCTACGATGAGACAGCGGTTGAAGATGTCTTCAGCAGATATTCGTCACCAGCCTCTATCACAGAATGGTACACCACAGATGATATAGAAAAGATGTACAACATGACACCTGTGGCCAGACGCAGCTTTACTCATCGTCACAATATCCCTACAAAAAAGGAGTATGGCATCACGTATTACTCCAAGCTCCATGTTGACTTTGCACGTAATCCAGGACTCCAATATGCCGAAGACTACTACATGGTCGAGCAGATTATGGCCAAGTATCATGTTGACAGGGAAACTGTGTATGGTATTGTCAGATACAAAAAAATCCCGAGCGCCAAAGACGGCCAGTTTAGAGTGTATCTTAAATCCGCCATTGATAAGTGCTTTTCCGATAAACAAGAGAGAGACAATAAGAAATAATAAGTTCAGACTTATCCCAGCATTATTTTCAATTATAATCCGCTGATTGCCATCAGCATAAAATAAGTAAAGACATTTGCAAACTAATAAAACAATAAAGACATGCAGTACTGCAAGACAATCACACTTCGGAAACGCATCCTCAAATGCGGGATGATTTCCCTCTATCTGGACTATTATCCAGGCTATCGTGACATCATTTCCATGAAGACCATCCGTCGTGAATCGCTTGGTATTTACATTTATCCCAAGCCCCAAAACAAGCGTGAGAAGGACTTCAATAAGGTAATGATTGAAAAAGCTGAAGCCATTCGCTGCAGGCGTTTTGAGTCCATCGTGAACGAACGTTATGACTTTTTTGACAAAAAGAGATTCAACGGCGACTTCCTTGCCTACTTCTATCAGATGCTTCAAAACAAAGACCCCAAGTGGAGGTTTGTCTATGAACACTTCTCATACTTTGTTGGCGGCAAGTGCAGCTGCAAGGAAATCGACGTTGAACTGTGCAACAAGTTCCGCGATTACCTTCTGACAGCAAAGAACATGCGCAACGGCAGACCGATGGCCATCAACTCAGTCGCTGGCTATTGGTCAACATTCCGTGGCTTCCTGAATATTGCTTACCGTGACAAGATGATCCAAACTAACCCCAATGACTTCTTGGACAAAATCAAGACCATTCCTGTTGACAAGCAGAGTCTGTCAATGGAAGAGCTTCGCAGGCTTTACCGTACTCCATGTGACATCGACGTACTGAAAAAGGCATCAATTTTCGCTTGCTTAACAGGTATGCGCCGAAGTGACATCATCAATCTCAGATGGGAAAACATCAAGGAATACGCCGACGGCAACAAGTATGTCGAGTTCTATGCACAAAAGACTAAAACACACAACCTTATCCCAATCACTATGGGAGCATACGACCTCATCTCTGAGGGACGAAAATCCTTATATGGGCCGGTATTTGACGGGTTTGAGATAGACATGGCACGGAAACCGCTGAAAACCTGGCTTGCTAAGGCCGGTATCAGAAAGCGGATAACATTCCACTCATTCCGGCATACTTTCGCATCGCTCCAAGTGGAACTTGGCACGGATCTCTACACTGTCCAGCAGCTCCTGGCACACAAGAGTGTCACAACCACACAAATCTATACTTGTCATGCCGACCCAAAGAGACGGGAAGCTGCCGAAAGAATATCATCCATGCTTCTCGGTGATGATAAAAAAGTAACGGCTCAAACCAAGAAAACGAGGAATTGTGGCTGAAGATTACGAAACCCCTCAATATATTGAGGCAATGAAGAAATAAGCCAATTAACCACAAAATCCATAATTATGATGGATTGATTGCTGTTATTAGTGGATAATTCCGTAACTTTGCGCTCAAATTATTGATATTTCATTAATATGAAGAGCAAAAAGGTTACGGAACTTTTCTTTTTGGTTGTAGGCTGTATTGCAATGGGTTTATATATAGCAATGCTTTTCGAATGGATTGATTGTGCCGACTGGTTCATACTTCCCTCAAAGTTCATCAGCGGACAGTATGAGCAAGCAAAAGCCTTCACACCCATCTTATATATTACCCTGGCGCTGCTGGTTCTTATCAGGATGACATTCATCAGTTATGCAATGGGCAAGACGGTAGTTGTTATCCCTCATAGTAAGCAGCAGTTGCGTCTTGTCACTGGATCAAAAAACGATTTAATGACAGAAGAGCCGGAGAAAGATAAGACTGAGGTCATCAGAGAACGCCATCAGCAGCAGCTCATACAACGTAAGCGTCAAATTATGACATGTGTTTTGGATTACGTGGAGCTCACACTGGCCCCCTACATGAAGACCTCTGACCTCCATGTCTTTTGTAACAACATCAAAAATTGGGAGACTTCAAAGGACATTGAACCTTCGCCGTCCATAACCAACGGGCAACTTTCAACATTGGACCTCAGACATTTAGCCTGGAACATCGGAGAACGTTTCAAGTGGAATGGTGAGCAGCGGGCCATATTTATCAAGCGGTCGTTCCCCAATGAGTTCCGAGATCTTGAAATCAAATCAATCCGGCAAAACCTGCGACAACATGGAACTTGCATCATCCCGATAGACATCCCGGACAAAGGCTGTTTCAAGTTTCATACCCCATCCGCCAGCTTGCCATAAAACATTTACCTGCTTGTTACAACTTATTCTGACTTATTCCAAACTTAACTTTTGATGACATCATCCAGCATTGAATCAGTCTGTTACTTTGCCCTCGGAATCATAATAATTTCGACAATATGCAAGAACAGATCACATTCAACGACCTTCCCATGATGGTCTCACAGGTGCTCAGCAAAATGGAGCGGCTTGAACGTGTAATTGAAACCATCAGAGAACGGATAGACGGCAATTCCACATCTTCAGCCGAACATATTCCAATGACTATTGACGAGGCATGTGACTTCCTGAAGATGAAGAAATCAACAATGTACTATCACGTAGAACGTGGCAACATCACAGTCACCAAACGAGGGAAAAACTTCATTTTTTTCAAAGATGAACTTGTGCATTGGCTTGAAGGCGGCAGGAAAAACCAGGAAAGCAGCATGAATCCAGACGAAGAGAATGACATGCGCCTGGCTTCATTTAGACGAAAACCCAAAGGATTCTATCCAAGAAGATGACTCATCCCCACCCAAGATGCGCCCATGCCAAATTTCTGTGTCTTTCTACTTGCCAGCCATTGGCATCGCTTTTGTCCATCACGTCTCGGCCTTTCGTGCAAGCATGAAAGCCTTCGCAGTATTGGACAATGACCAGTGAGAGTCGCCGAGAAACTCTGTGATGTATGTACTGGAGAATGCAAGTCTGACAACAGACATGCCTTCTCTTTTCCGTACATATAACACGGAGTTTCTTTTTCGACGACACTCACAGGTCACCACCATGCAATGGCCTGGCAGGCAGATTCATTGTTGGCATGGACTGCATCACCACCCTCATTCATCTGAAATATAATAGCTTCATATGAGATTGCTTTATTTTCTTGTAGCGATGTAGCGAAGCACAAACAACCCCATTGTTCTTTTTAAATATCAGCGACTTACGCTTCGCTACATGGTTTATTTTAGGTTTTGTTTCGCTACAAAAAACAGGGGCGGCCTGCCAAAGGTGACCCCTGCGTTGTTTTATTAAAAACTAGTCGTATGAAATGAAAAAAGTTAGTTGGTGTTTGTATTGCTGCGGTTATTTGAACTCATTACACTTTGGACAGAACCAGTATGATTGCTTCTTCTTTTTGCTGAACACGCTTATCAGCGGCAGACCGCATATCGGGCAAAGCTTGATGACAGGCTTCATCCGCAGGTCCGCATAGAAGATTGGTTTCAGAGTGGTCGGATGTACACAAGAATTCTCCTGACAGATCCAGAAGTGCTTCTTGGTCTTCGGGGAATACTTGCGTACAAGCGTTTTACGATGGCATACAGGACATTCCCTATTGGGAACCTCCTGGCCTTCAGCTGCTTTGATTGTCAATGACATACGAGGGGAGCTCTCTTCTGCGAACTTAATGTTTTCCCGAACCATCCTCTCGGTCTGCTCCATAAAGTCACCTAACCCCATCTTGCCATCGGCAATGGCCGAGAGATTATACTCCATTTCTGCCGTGAGGTCAGGCTTGGTCAATGATTCGTGAATGTTCTCGATCATTGCCACGCCGAAGTCAGTCGGAACGAGTTCCTTGCCCTTTTTCTGAATACAGGGAAACGAATGAGACTTTCCTGACGATATGGCGAGCAAGTCAGCAATGATGCTATCACGAGTTGCCGGCGTTCCAATGCCTTTGCACTCCTTCAGTTTCTCTCTGTTAGGATTGTCTGGGTTGACAAAACGCCAGATATTGGTCATCGCTGCCAGCAGCGAGCCTTCCGTAAAACGCTTAGGGGGAGTGGTCTTCTTATCCTCTATAATATATACAGGTATAGGGAACTCATCGCCAACCACAAGGTTTGGAATGTCTTTGACTTCATCCTCCTTGTCATCCGACTTAGCAACACTACGCCATCCTGGACTGACAACCGCCTTGCCAGTTCCTGCGAACATACATCCTTGTGCCTCTATTTCGTATTTGATGGCGTTGTATTTACAAGGGGGAAAGAACTGGATGATGTACCGCATGGCTATCATGTCATAGATCTTGCGCTCCCATTCGTCCAAGTTTTTTGGGACAACGCCAGTAGGTATCAGCGCATGATGTGCGCTGACCTTGTTGTCATTGAAGCAGCGACTCTTTATTGTGGAGTCGGCATGGAGTGCAGCCTCCATGCCATAATCGCCAAGGGATTTCAAAATTCGGACACCATCCTGGTGTTGACTTGATGGGATGTAATTACAGTCAGAACGTGGATAGCTCACGAACTTCTTTTCATACAAGGACTGTACCCTTGCAAGCACACTCGACGGAGACATGCCATAACGCTTATTGGCTTCCACCTGCAAAGTATCGATGGAGTAAGGCAATGGCGAACTTTCAGTCTGGCTATGCCTCTCGCAGTGGGCGACCCTTGCGGTTTTATTTTTGATTTCTTCCTTGATCCGCTCCAGATATTTCCGGTCAATGATACGCCCTTCGCAGTCAGTCGGAGCATCCGCTGTCGATGTCAATGTTGCCGTGAAGGGGATGCCGCCCTTTGAGAGGTTAGCCTTCAATTCATAGTAGTTGATGGAATGGAAATCTTTTATCTCCTTTTCCCGATTGACCACCAAAGCAAGCGTGGGTGTCTTCACACGCCCTACACGCCAGACACAACCATTCCCGCCTGTCCGGGCACTGATCGTATATGCCCTCGACAGATTGATGCCTACTAACCAGTCTGCCCGTTCACGCGCCATGCCTGCATGGTACAATGAACGAAACCGTTCATTCGGCACGATATTGTCAAACGCCCGTTTCATACTGTCGCTGTCTTTGGCATTGATGAGAATGCGCCGTACATCCCCCTTATAGCCTACATATTCCAATATTTCGTCAATCAGCAACTGCCCCTCACGGTCAGGGTCACCGCCATTGACTACGACATCGGCCTTCTTCAAAACAGTGCGGATATACTCAAATTGTCCCTTGGCTGTTGGCGAGGGGAGTTTCTTCCATTCTGTCGGGAATATGGGATATTTCTTAAAATCAGCATATTCCTTATCGTAGGCCTCAGGCATAGCCGTCATCAAAATGTGGCCAAATGCCCATGTCACGATGACATCATCTTTCTGATAGCAGTGCTTGCTCCTACAGGCGACAAAATCAGTCCACAAGTAAGACGCTATGGCTGTGGCGATGTCCGGCTTTTCTGCAATATAAACTGTCATAACGATTATGTTTACAGGTTCCTTTGAATGATATTTGGTGACTGGTGTCTTGTGCGGACCATCGTTGGGTATTCCAGCTCCACATTGTACATGTGGAGAATCCTGTAGATGTTGCTCTTCCCGTGATAGCCCGTCCTTGACATGATTTCCTTGATGCTGTAACCCGCATTGTACATATTGATGACCATGCGGTATTTCTTCAGTTTCTTCTCCTGGTGCTTGTCTGCAATGAGTTCCGCCTCAAAGTCATCAAAACCTTCATCACGCTTGTCTGTACGCACATTGACAATGGCAGAGAGCACATTCCTGGTGCTGCCATTTGGGAACAACTCATCGGAGGTGTCCAAACCATCGAACAAAGAAATAATCCGAATGTGCCGACTTAGGCAGTATTTCAGGAAAAACACCAGATCCGTGTGATTCTTGAAGGCATTGTCAAATGACAGAAGCACCGCTGCGTCGCCTTCATTGAGTTTGCCGAGAAAGCACTTCCATTCAAGACGATCATTGTCATCCTTGTCCTCAATATGGATAGGGGAACATTGAAGCTGTTTCATCTTTGAAACCCCCACTTCAATATTATCAACATATTGAGCATTATTTATATAGCCGACGCAACTCATGTTGTACCTCTTGCTGCAAATATTGAGCGCAAAGTTATATTATAATTATTTAATAGACACTTTATTTGTCAACTTTAACACTTTGTTTTGTAATCAAATAAGCAATTTGGTTCTGTTTGGTTCTATTTCTCAATAAAATGATACCAATAATTAAAATATTAGGAAATAATATCAATATATTGAGCAAAACACAGTAGTTTTGCATCCTGTAAATCAACCCAAACATTTTTTATAAGGATATGATCACATTTAACACGTTCAAAAACTCAAAACATTTGACATTAAAACTATGTTCATTATGCCTGACGGTTTTCCTGTTTTCATCATGCTCCAGTGATGACAAACTTGATTTCAGATCTTCAAATGATGCGTTAAGAGCATATCAGGATTATCTGAGTTCCGTCAAAGAAACAAAGACCAGCAACACTTCATCATTCTGTAAAGAAATCAAGGTATGGAAGGAGATCTCAGATACCGTTTACCACTTTCTGATGAAGGATTCCACATTCATTAAAGACTTACATTGTGCAAATGACTATGCATCAATCCACGACTCCATTCGTTTTGAGTTTCTCAGACTGACTGAGACATGGCGGTACTCATACGAGGATGTTCTGCAAATCAAGGAGCAGACATCCATATTCCATGAGGACAATGAGCTGCACGAGGCCGTTATTGAAGCGCAGCCTTTCTTTGTCGCATTAGACAGTGTCCCTGTCTTTGTAGCCAACAAGAAAGATATTCTTTCTCAATATCGTAGCCTACTGAAGCACACCATACAATCCGGCATCCATGACAAGGCTGCCATGCTTGACTTCATCGGCAAGGAGGATATTTTGTTCCGCTCATTCCTGATTCACATCTATGAGATGGATAACGAGCCGTTATCTGACATCACACAAGAAACGGAACGGATTTGCCGGAACATCTTTATTGCTGCGAAAAACGGAGAGATTGCTGCACGTGACGCCATGGTCTATATGTCTATGCGGACGGTCAGACGGCTTTTGCAAAACTCCACCGCCTGCATATCGGACATCAACAATCAGAAGACAATGAGCAAGGCTCAGGGAAATGCCTATCTATGGATGATTATTCAGCCGTTCATCAGCATTGACCAGTTTTCGATCGCCACACTCACGCCACAGGAACATAGTCATTTCAACTACATCATCGCACAACTGCCGAAGTCGGTCAAGTTTGCCGAGACATTCGGCATTGACCAACGTGCCTTAAACTATCTCCTTCCTCAACAACTCTTGAAAATGTATGTATTAACACTCTAAATATTCAAGGATATGATTAAAGACGAAGTAACCAGATTTATGGCCTTAGCGCCGCTCATGCTGCCAAAGTTGATAAAAAACACGACAGCCGAAGAAACGGACATCACTGACGATTCCGCCATATTGTATTTCACATTGGAGGAGGCATTGCCAATCAGCCTCGTGATGGATATGCTTGAAGATGACATGGAACTGTCGCTGCTTTATCATGGCACAAGTAAGGACAACGCAAAGCTGCATCATTGCTGTTTCTTTACAGCCAATGGAAAGAACATGTTTAAGTTCAACATGGTCTCAGATAACCGTGAATATGTCAGTGACCTGACCATTTCCATTTTTGACTCACTTGACACGATGGAGAATGAGCTGGAATCAGATCTGACGTCACATGCCAAAAGTTTCGACTTCATACAGGCCATGGAGGTTTCTGAAGTGCTTGGCTTATTCTGTCTGTTGGAATGAGAACAGAACTCCTATATAAGATAGCCGACATGATCAACGCCAACAGCACGAAATACCGTGCTGTCATCCCTCGCGCTAAAAGGCAGTATATGACACAACAGGGCAAAATCCTTGTCAAGTCCACTTGTCTTGTCCTTAATGTTATGGTGACGACCCGACCGAAGAACCATGTGAATCGGAGCATCTGGAACATTTATGAAAATGACATCGACAGAATTATCACAAAAATCAGTCGCAGGGATAGGGCGTTTGCACAGCGAATTGACAATGGCGAGCCGACCCTGTTTGACATTGAGGTCATTGTGCGTCGGGCATCATTCCAAGCGCTTAAACTGAAGCTTGTCAGTACGGCCTACGACATCTACTCGGAGAACAGTTAATTCCATATTATCCGTATTACCTGTATTATTAAAATCACATATGGTAGCAAAGATATTATTCTTCGTATTTCCCTTATTACTGATATTGCTTCCTTTTTTGCTTTATCGGAAATACAAACCACCGTACATCAACGTATGGCTTCGCTTGGCATTCGACAACAATGCCAGAAAGATGGCAACGAATATCACACAACTCGTGCTCATTTTCTTTCATGTCACATACTTCGCCGTCTTTCCCGAAGACTACGGTTTTATCTTTTCCTCCTTTATTGTATTCTTCATGTTTGCAACCAAAACATCTGCCCGGCTGATGCTCGCCACCAGACGGAACAAGGTCTTGTATCGGCTCATGGCCATTGCAAGCGTTGCGCTACTCTTCACACCTCATGCATTCTCGACTTCTATATCTTTGGCATTGATCCTGGAGTGTGCAACATTCTTTCCATCCAAAGAAGTTGAGGACTTTCAGAAGAAGCATCTTCATGAGGAGGGTATGAACAAGAAATTCGTTGACTCCTATTTTAGTTGAAAATAAACATTAACACCATAATAAAACCAATTCGTCATGAAAAAGAATCAGATAAATAGAACCATCCATAAGATGACGTTTGACATCACTCTCCTGGATATCCTTAAAACGAAAGACAATCACAAGCTGTCTCGTTTTGACGCATTCATGTGGTTAGCGGAGCATATACTTGATGGATTTCCTTTTTCCCAAAAAGAAGGCCAGTTACAACTGTACAAAGTCACAAACAGTGAACTGGCAAAACTATGGCATTGGAGCCGCCCAAGCGTCCAGAAATTCACTCAGGAACTCATCGATCTGGGTTTACTTAGACGGGAGCGTTTCGGCAAATATTTTGCCTATTCGCTGAGTGCCGAAGCAGAGAAATTTATCAAGTGAATTGATAGCATACTCTTCAATCTTCTCGAATATGAGCAGGCAGCCACAATCAAAGATCGGAACTTCACTCTCCCAAATGGGGATCTTGCTCCTCCGAACAAAGAGATATGATGTCGAACAAAGGGATGGGAGTTTTATAAAAACTCTTAGCCTAATAAGAGTTAACATTCATTAACTCGTTAGGCTGCCTCTCCTGAAGGAGTTCCTACGGGGAGCAAGCTCAGGCAGAAGAGATTAATAGACACAAAAAAATGGCAGAAAAGAAACAAGTAATGGATGTGCGTCCGAACAAGGATGGCATATCAAAACAAGAAAGCAACGAGCAGCAGCGCAACTGGTCAGAAAACCTTTGGGACAGAAAATCCAAAGACAGCCTTGCCAATTACGACTTGACTCGTGCCCATCTGAACTTCGAGGTCACAAAAGGAGGAAAGGTCCAGCCGATAGACAAGTCCAAGAGCATTGACGAGAGGATGAAAGACATCCTCAACTCACGTGGTATCAAGAATCCTAATGCCAGGGCTATGGCACGCAGAAAGCAGCGGATCCTTGCTCAGATGATATTCGGCGGCAGTAGAGGGCGCATGTTGGAAATGGCGTTCGGAGAGCAGGACGTAAATCTCAATAAAGGGGCGGATAACTCAAAACTAACAAGAACCAAGGACATTGAGAAATGGGCGGCTGATGTCTATCGCTTTGTTGCCCGAAAATTCGGCGAGGAAAACATCGTCAGTTTCTACGTTCATTTGGATGAAACGAATCCTCATTGCCACTGTACCGTCCTTCCCATTGACGAAATAAACCAACGGATTTCATGGACAAGCGTTTTTGGGAAGAATCCCATGGAAGAGAAAGCAACTTTTACACGACTTCACAATGAACTGTACGAGGAAGTCAACAGTCACTGGGGACTTGAACGTGGCAGCAATAAGGCTGAAACAGGCGCAAGGCACCGCTCGACAGAGGAATACAAGCGTGATCTCATCAATCAGGTGCAGGAGCTGGAGTGCACTAGGGAAGGATTACAGAGGCAGATTCGTAGAGCAGAGATCAAACTGAAGGGGCTGTCCACGATGATAGCGAATTTACAGACCCGAAAAGAAAAAATAAACGAAGAAATAGAACTTATCGCTCAGCAACTTGGTGAGGATGGACAGGACAAGGAACAGTTGGCCAATCGCATGGAAGAGCTCCGCAAGCAGATGGAGGATATCGACCGGAAGATGGCGGACAGGCAAAGGATGTTGGACGAAACAGAATCCGAACTATCGAATGCCAAAACGGAACTTGAAAAACTGAAGCGAGCGCATGGCGAAATGTCTAAATTCATCGGAGATGACATCGACAGAAGGGCTGAAATAGTTCACTCAAACATCAATGCTACGTATTATAAGATGATGGCTTCTTCGATGGAGCCCCTTTTGCCTACCCTCAATGCGGAACAACATGAGATTTTAGATAAGTCCGGCTTCTTTGACCTCAGAAACAATTCTCAACACATCATCAACTGCGCCCTTCTGTTGGCCATCAACTACATCAGTCAGGCCACGACCTATGCAGAATCTTGTGGCGGTGGAGGCAGCGGCAATATGTCTGGATGGGGTCGAGACAAGGATGACGATGATGAACGCTGGTGGATGAGGTGCATCTTACAGGCATCCGCAATGGTCAGACCTGCGGGTCGAAAAATCAAAAGAGGCAGATAACCATCAATATGGGTAATACAAGTAACATCAGTAACATTAGTAATATCAAAATCGATTACGTCATGAAGAAAAAAATTCTGATTTCACTTTTGGCATTGTCAATGGCGACAAGCGTCCATGCAAGTATGATTGACAGCCTTCAATGGGTCACAGTTGACAACCCGGATTTACATCGTCTGACCCCGACACTGACGACTGACTATGTACAGCTGAGTAAAGCGAGTCAGCACTGGTTTATTGGTGTCCAAGGTGGGGCATCGGCATTCATTGGGAACCCGGTAGGATGTGGCGACCTGTTTGACCGCATCATGCCTTCATTCAACGCCTATGTAGGCAAATGGATCACACCTGATGTCGGTGTGCGGTTAGCTTTTCAGGGATTTAAGTACAAGAACAGTAACCTCGACATGGCTGACTACCAGTTGGGACATGCTGACCTGATGTATGATGTCGCCAACTTGTTTCGACAGCCGTCAGAACACTTGCCAAATTTTGACTTTGCTCCTTTTATCGGCGCAGGACTCGTTCATGGCGCTGACCAATTCTATACAGACAAAGAAAGAACACGGAGCTATTTGTTTACTCTGACTTATGGCATCCATGCGCGATACCATTTCGGGGAACGTTTCTACCTGTCCGGGGAATTGGGGAACTTCACTACGTTCCGAGATTTCGACGGCTATGGCTCACATGGAAAGCTATGCGACAACATGCCGTCTTTGACGCTTGGTATCGGATTCAACTTGGGAACGCCACGATGGTATCATGCCATTGATGCAAATCCTTACATCAATCAGAACGACAATCTGCTTGCTTACGTTGAACGGCTGGAACAATCCAACAAGCAGCTTCGTGACCAGCGCAGTATCGATCGAAAGACTTTGGATGAACTGAAAAAGATTCTGGAGATTGAAGGACTGCTTGGCAAGTATGGCTATCTGTTTGATAACAGCGACGCCGATAATGCCAAGAACAATTACAGAGGCCTGCTTTCACTGCGTTCTCGCATAAAAGGCATGAATGAATACGCCCTGCCTTACTCATTACAAGACAGACCGAATGTATTGAACATACCCATATACTTCTTCTTTGAGCTGGGCAAGGCAAAGCTGACAGATAATTCCCAATTGATAAACCTGGACGAACTGGCAAAGGTAGCTATCCAGCATAATCTCAAGGTACATATTGCGGGTGCAGCCGACAGTGCAACGGGATCTGAGAATGTCAATTCTGAATTAAGCAAGGAGCGTGCCTGGTTTATTGCAAAAGAACTGTCAAAACGTGGTGTGCCAGCAGATAGGATGAAAGGCGTTTCACTTGGGGGCATACAGGAGTTCAGCAACCCGAAAGACAACAGATACAGCAGAGTGTCACTCTATCTGGAAATTGACGACGAGCAACAGGACAATTAAATGGACGATTATCGGGTCATCATAGCCGGCAGCCGCTCCTTCAGTAACTACGAGTTGCTGAAGGAGCATTGCCTTTCCCTGCTTCAGGAGAAAATGAGGACACATCGGGTCATAATCGTGTCCGGGCATGCCCATGGCGCTGATACATTGGGTGAAAGGTTTGCCAAGGAACTAGGGTTAACCGTTGAGCTTCATCCCGCTAAGTGGAGAGCCTTAGGCAAGGCGGCTGGCATGATACGCAATGCAGAAATGGCAAGAGCCTCTGATGCTCTGATAGCGTTCTGGGACGGCAAAAGCCGCGGAACGGCTCACATGATCAGTCTTGCCAGACGAAGAGGGTTGGAGGTCACTGTTGTGAAAGAATTGAATCTGAAACCCTCTTTCACCTCACACCCAGATAAATCTGCAACTTCCACAGTACATGATGAGAAACAGTCATCAATATCATGGCATCGATAAATGCTTTTGTAATGATTTCAAAACCGTAATACACTGATGATTTACATAAGCATATTCTATGCGATGATATTGATGGATGACATCACTATGATTTATTCAATAATTACGCACACCACAGGTGTTCACTTTAGCGGTCTTTTGCTTTATTCGTGGACTATTTCTACGCAACTCTTACAAAAGGCATCCTGTGAAATTAGGAACCGCAAAACATTTTCAAAATTTGCCATTTCATGCACCTCCGCCAGTTGCTGTTCTTCCGATTTGCCGAGATGTCCTTTTCGGAAATACAAATCTATCGCTCTATCTATGCCATTCAATGTGGTTGGCATATCATAAAATACAAGAGCATAATCTTCTTCTGCTGTACTAACATGAACTGGGAAAGAGCGATGTATTGTTTGTAACTGGTCTTCATTAAAGCCCTTATTTCTGTAAAAAATGGTGGCACGGCTTTTAATGTCTGCATCCAAATCAGAAGGAATTACAACCTTTAATTTTGCTGAAACATATTTCTTACCTCCAACCTCCAAGTTATTGGCATTCTGGCAAATCCAATCTGCTACAAGCTTAACAAAGTTATCAAAATACCCTATTGCTAACACTGTCGAAGGAAGCAACCCTAACTGCCCTAATCGAACTGAATCATCCATTCTTTTCTTTACGCGCAGCAATATTTCATCTATGCTACCCTTATCTACATGTTTTTTGCCCTCAGCATCGATGGTAGTTTTATAAAAAGGAATTGTTATACCCAGCAAATCAGAAGGAAGATGACATCCTTCTTCTTGGATGACAAATGCTCGTTCCTTACCTACACGTCCTAGGAATAGGCCAAATTCAAACATAACATTGTCTCGGGGCGTGTCGAACACTTTGTGTCGAACTTTCGTTTCATCATCGGAAGAGAAAATCATCACGCCAAAATCAAATAAGCTTGCAGCCTTCAAAAGAGTATCTAAAAAATTCTCATTAGCTTTAAAAACATCTTCATTCCACACAATACAATCATAGTCTGTTGAAAGATAGTCTTTAACAAGTTTTGTCACGTCTAATCCTTCTTTGGAAGATCCAATAAATACTCTTGGTTTCATATCATTCTTTTATTTTAGATCACAACTAATACGGTATACCTCATCTTCAAGTAACTTTAATGCTTCTACTTTATCAGGCTTTCCTTTGAAAACGAATTCGTTTCCTGCTACGGAAGTCAATTGTTCCACCTTATCATCTTTCCACAGATGATACATCTTACGCCATAGAAAGCTAACCAATTCTTTATAATCCTTATCTTGATACTCCTGAATTGGCATATCATAGCATATAGCATTGATTTCAAAACTTGTCAAATCTATAACTCTATTTGAGTCATAACGCACATTCTTAAGGAATCGAATCATGCGCTTTAATCGACCGTTTGTCGATGCGTTTTTACTATTAATGCGTGAAATACTCAAAAACGGATAGTCAGGACCAATGTCTCGATTCGTATCCTTATTGTAAATACTAATTGCCCTATCGGCCTCACACTCTCCATGCAGTACATAAGCGTAGGTATCATACCAGCAAGAGGTTACAACATCAACATCGCGATGAAGATTTTGATTCGTTATCTTAACTGATTTAGGCTTTGACGTGTCGCATACAACATAATGGCTCTTCATTATACGCTCAATGTCTAAACGTAATGAGCGTAAATCTTGATAGCAATTCCCTTGATATGCAGAAAAACGTTCGTTATATGACATCAGATTGACAAGCTCAATATAGGAATGACTAGACGAATTGTTAAGTTCATCTCGAACTCTGCTTATATCCGTGTGATTAAACTTAGTGCAAAGAACAAGCAGATCAATATCGCTTGCCCCCTTAATGTGTGTGTCTGTCATTACAGATCCCTGATATCTATAATCAACATCTGACAATTCTTTTTTCAAGTGTTCTTTTGCAGCTTCTCCTGCTAGTTTCGTCTTTCTGGTATAATCTTCGTCAACGGCCATCATAGCCATTCTGACATACTTTTGAGTATCACTCACGAGCCCTGCAGTCTCACTATATACCCTTTCTTCATACAACCGATTTCCGTCAGGGTTATAACGTGATCTAAGTTTTCCTATTCTACTATTATAATTGATTTCATTCATAATAATTAATTCGTTAATGAATCCGTTTAAGAATCTGATAAGAAAGGACCAATGCATCATCTTATAAGTAATAGATGATGTGGCAAAACTGTAGCCAGTGCATTAGGTAGTGAACTACCTATTTATAACATACGTATTCTTACTGACTGAACCGAAAATCCCCCAACCATTATCGATATTCCCATAGATGCCAATCGGTGTCGAATAAACGTCATCAGTGGAGATACGATAGAGCTGCATTGACTTCAAGAAGTAATACAAATCCCGACTAATGGATTGAAGTTCTATAATCGTATAAGAGGGAGATTCGGCTCTTTTGCGGCTATGAACATTGACGGTATATTGATCCCCGTCGATGAGATGGTCGTCAAAGACATTGCTGAAATAGGGTTCCCAAGATCCATATCCTTTGATTAGTTGACTGTCGTGAAAAATAGGATCGGTTGAGGTAAAGACATCTGAAACACAATAACATGTGTCGTTCAAAAAACCCAAGTATTCGCCAACACTTCGCACCTTAAGACGGTAATAATTCTTAGCGCCTGCTGGATCTTGAAATGAAAACGATATCGCCATGACTGAATCTGCACCGTATACGTCGTAATCAGAGAATCGTTTCATCCATTCGTGCTCTTCTTTAGAAGCAGCCTCATCATAATAAACACTATATTGCAAATCGCTCAGTTCAAGACTTTTGTTCACTTTTGTTTGGGCTGAAGCCTCAGGGTATCCTTCTGCACGGACTTGTATTTCAATGACATCTCCTTCATTTGGAATGTAGTCACAACTGTAGTAAAGTTCACTTTGATTAAAAGTAAGGGGATAACTTGCCGACCCATTGACTCTTATGATTGCATTGGCGTTCTCCATGACCAACTCCTCTTTAAAAAAAGTTTCAGTCTCGTCACAGAATGAGGAATAGTCAAGATAATAGAAATTAGGGCCCTGGTCAATGGGCAAGTTGTGAGAAATGTATGCCTTGAAATTCTGTCCTGTAACGGCAAGAGCAAATATGTTTATTTCATTCTGAACCGATTCGTTAAACGGAATTGTTTCTTCACAGGCACAAAGCAGTGCCAACAATACGATGTATGTAATTAGCTTTTTTATCATAACGGTTAGAATTTGTGGGTGATAATCAAGGATGGCATGAACGGGAACGGGCATATTCCTTTCAGCACAATCATGTTTTCCTCATAGCCGACATATACATTGCTGACATTCTTGCGGTTGTAAACATTATAAAGGCTTACACCGAACGAAGTAATGCCCAACCGATAATTAAATGACAGGTTGCACGACAGGTCTAAATGATGAATAGGCGGCAACTGGAAGTCATTGCGAGCCTTGTAGGTGTAAAGAGGGAAGGGTGCACCGGTATAACCGCCGAATGCCGTTTCAAATATTTCTTGTTGGTAGCCAAAAAGATCAGACACGCCTTCTTCAAGATTATACTTTATATAGCTTTCAAACTCTCGGATATTAGATCCGAAAATATAAGAATAAGGAATTGTGCCTCTGCGTCCCGACTGATAAGTCCAAGATGCCGTGAGGTTAAGGCCTATCTTTTTTGAAAATGTGAAGTGATGAGAAATAGTTACACTGAAATTGTGCCGCCTATCGGTATTGGCATAAAACTCACGTCCTCCGTCAATCTCTTGACCAGGACGGTCAAAAGTCCTTAACGCCTTGGACCAGGTATAGGAGATCCAACCTGTTGTCTTGCCAACGGCTCTCTCCAATAAAAGCTCCACGCCAAATGAGCGTCCTGTTCCTATGGCCACCATATCCTGCCAGTCTCCCTCACTCAAGGTGTAGCTTGCAGCGTTGCGGTACTCAAGCACATTTGCCATAGTCTTGTAATAGCACTCGACCGAAAGGCTCATATTAAACGGCAGATTATAGTTGAAGGCTACGCCATAAAGGTCGCTTGTCATCAACGGAAAGTCTTTGGTAATCGGTACCCAGATGTCGCTTGCCATAACAAGGTTGCCGCTTACCAGTCGATGGATTCCCTGAGCCATCCTTGAATAGGACAATTTGAGTGAAGCACTGTTGGTAAGCAGATACCTCAATGCTGCCCTTGGTTCCAGGGAAAAGTAGGTTTTATCAGTCACAAAATAGGCTGAGGCGCGGATACCCATGTTGAGTTTGAACCGCTTAGCGAAACTGAAATCATCTTCAATGTAAAGGGCTGCGTTCTTGATGGTCATAGCACCATTGGAGATGTAATCGACGGTATCTACTGTTATTATATATTCAGGTACAGGAGGCACCGTTTGTATCTCATTCAAGGAGCCATTATATCTTTTTGTGAAAAGATCCCTGTAGATATCTGCTTCGGGTGTGAGCTTTTGTGTAGACAGCCTGAATCCCGATCTCAGATAATGCTTTGAATTCAAATTGAAGTCGGCATCAATGGCTAAAGCCAGATCACTGATATCGTTTTTGTAAGTAATGGCCGATGTTTCGGTATGGTAATAATACAGACGGTAATGGTCGGTTACCCTATGGTCAAAGAAGTTGTCATAAGACAGACAATAGGCATATCTGCTGAAACTCAGATTCGTATTCAACTTGAGCCTTTCAGAAAAAAATGCAGTCCAATAGAGACTTGAGACCAGATTTGACCAGTTATTGACCGTAGAACTGGAACGATGTTCTTCTTGTGCGGACTGCCGTTCATATAAAACCCAGTTATTATCTATTGTGCTGGACTCCGTTGAACTCTCCGTAGGCGCGTTATCGTCTTTGTCCTCGCCGTAATAAACGACAGCCGAAATCCTATGGGATTGATTGAACTGATGGACAAGTTTGGCGCTCAAGTCATAGTATTTCATGTTCTCGAATGGCTGAAGCGCTTCGGGTCTGTCATAATAATGCTTGAGCACCGGTTTGGCAATCAAATCGAAATAAGACAGGCGGGCTGCTACATTGAATGATGTGTGCCCTTTCCAGATGGGACCTTCGGCCTGTACCCTGCCTGACAGCATTCCGATACTTAACAGGCCGTGGTAATGTTCAAAATCACCTGCTTTAATGCCCACATCGACAACGCTTGATAGTCGGGACCCATATCGAGCAGGGAATCCTCCGCGGTAAAAATTGATATTCTGGACCACATCGGGATTAATGGCGCTGACGAATCCCTTCATGTGCTCTGCATTGTATAATGCAGAGCCGTCAAGCGTGATGTAGTTTTGGTCGTAATCCCCTCCACGCACAAAAACACCGGCAGTGCCGTCGTTGCTTGACTGTACTCCTGGGAATTTTTGGAGAGACTTGAGCACATCAGGCTCGCCCAGGAACACGGGGACACTCATGATCTGTCCTTTGCTAATCGAAATGGCGCTCATCTGAGATGACGCTACACCGAAACTGCTGTGCTTGCCATAAACGACAACATCATCAAGATTGATGCCACGTGATAAGATTGAAGTAGTATCAGTGTTAGACGCACTCCCGATAGAATCTATCGGGGTTGCACCTAACACTGACATGACAAGTATTTGTATTAGACCAACAACGATTATTCGCTTATCCATACTATACGAATAGTTGTCGTTTTCGTATCATACCCCTCAGGAATTAGAACAATATCTGCTGCCAACACATCAGTCACCATACGTTTAAGTGACTCAGTATAGTCAATCGCTACAATTGTGTAGGAATTTGTAGGGAAAAATGTGCTTGAAAGCGGATCAACTGTAAACGATATGGCTCTACCGCTTACACTATAAGGTCTAGTAGAATTATCTGAAAACATAGCAATTTTGTCTGGCCACAATTCAAGAGGAATGAACCTGTTACTAAATTCTATGACGCCAGAAACATGATGATTGTCATAAAGGAAACCGTTTGAGCGTTTCCAATTCGTTTCAGCAAGTGCCTGGTTCATCAAGGATTCATTGAATGTGGTATTTGCCTCGACAAGCAATCCGTTTTCCAAGAATATCTTGCCATTGCCATCTTGAACTCTTGTGATTTCATCAGGTTTCACAGGCTCCGGTTCATCGCTGTGACCGCAGGAAGTCGCTGTCATCACAGCAAAAAGCAGTATGATCAATAGTACAATCTTCTTCATAATAGGGATATATTTTGGATGTTCATATTCTGCAAAGTTATCATCAATATTATTAATGTACAAGTTTTAATTCAACAAACAACACGATGTATCGCCTTACTTAATATGTACTATAATACGACGGGTTCAAACCAATATTCGCCAAGAAGTTCTCCATACTTATTATAATATCGAATATACATTTCATAAATACCCTGTCTAGTAAACTTGACATTCATGCCATAATCTGTTTGAGAGTTAATGACCGCATAGCCATGTTCAATGGCATCATTATTGTTACCATATTCAATAACATATAAAATATTGGTGGTCTGGGATAAGATAGTATTTGAAACGCCAGAAGTATAATTAGCAGATATGTTAACACCAATCTCCCCAGAACCATTACTACACGTGATTAGACCATATACAATTGTAGGAGCAATAGGCTTAAAATATCTTTTTGTTGTCCCATAACTATCTGGCACGTCATCCGGAAGATGGCGAACTAATGGCAAACGTCCCCATTTTGACTCATAATAACCAGGTACAGACGATACGACTGCTGAATGAGTTATTTTAATATCGTTAGATGTGTTTGTGGAATTATAGTAAACAATTTTATCATATACTGAAGAAGTAGTTTCCTCAAAAGCATCATTTGTCCAAAACTTTGAGACGTTAGCATCCAGTGTATTAGGCGTTACTGGATCCATCCAGTACTTGCTTGATGGATGCCCTTCCGTCATATACCATGCATAGTTATGACAATTATATGTTCGTGTTGCTTCACTTAACACTGTAACATTTTGGTAATAATTAGTGAAATTGTATAATATTTGCGCCTTTTCCAAGTCAGTATAATCATTATCAATTAGATAAACAAGAACAGCTTGTCCTCCTTTTGTGTAAATATAAGTGTTTTGCTGACTGCGAGAATTCAACATTTTTTGCTCTTCTGTGTCTGCGCTTGCCTTAAGAGAGACAATGATAGCAAACAATAATAGTACAACTTTTAGTGTTTTCATATTTATGGATTTGTTTTATTTATTTGTATAATATTTTAGATATCGTGGAAATATCAGAACTTCCACCACAACTATTATAGAAATTTCTAATAATTCCTCTATCATTCTCAGTAAGTTTATTTGATTTTAATGCTACCTGTGATTGAATGATCAATGAATTACTTAGACTAATCACTCCATATGTATCATTTCTTACTAATTTCTGCTCAAACTTATTATACGAAACACGATCTAAACGCTCCATATTGGTTTTATTATACAATGATGGCAATTCGCCAGATGCTAAAATAAGTTCGATAAATTGAATGTTTGATCCACTGTAAACTTTATTATTATCTCCTTTAAGAGAAATTGGATAAGGTGAATTAGTTACATTAATAAAATCAATGCCTTCATAGAAATCAAGAAGTTGTTCAGCTGCATCTTCTCGTTTTTGCAATTCTTTAAAGCCATTGAAATTTTTCATTATGTATTGCGCTCCATCCATCGGATTATTATATGCATAACATATAGGATTGAGTGGGTGAGATGCACATAACTCGACCAATTCTTTTGTTGTCAATTCAGATAGAAGGCTATCAGGAATCTGACAAGCATCAAATTTTTGCTTAAAAGAGCACAACTTCCAATTACCATTAGATGTAATCGAATCAAACGAAAACGTCACATTGGAAGCACCTAAAATTGCTTGATGATTGTCCTCATTCAGGATTTCGTCCGAACAAGAGCAAACTATCAAAAGCATTGCGAATAATAAAATTAGTTGTTTCATATAAAAGAATATAAACGGTTATAATTTTTTCTTTAATTCATCATTCTGTAATCAGATGGTCATCATAATTCCAGTATTCCGTAGAAGGAATGGTTCACCGACGAGATCCTGATGACATAAGTGTTCTGCGGCTGCAGGTTCACATAATACACAGTGGGGATCCCGCTCGTGTTGAGCGGGCCGGAGTACCAGGTAATGCCGCCGGCATCCTCGACCTCAAGCAGGTAGGGTTCCTCGGATTCAAACTCAACCGTCAACGTGTTGGTGTCCGATGAATACGTCACTTCCGGCAGGACAATCGCATTCCGATTATGCCCGTGACCCGAGTCACCTACCATAACTACCGACTGGGTGCTATCATCCGCCAAGATAATGGCCGGCACTAACAACAAGATAAATGTGAAAATGATCTTTTTCATACTATAAAAATGTTTAAAAATTACACTTGCAAAGTTAATGTGTATATTTGTTAATTTCGGTTTTTTTTGCGCCTAAATTGAGTTAACCGATTTTTTATAACAGGCTCTGAAACAGCATGTTAAAAAACAAAAAGTTAACCACTAGTCAACCAACCCATGAAATGTTAAATTTACCCCCCCTATTTTTAATAATAATCAACTAGATGCGGCTCAAAGTGTTTCTTTCTGTTAATAAAAACTTGAGGTTCTGGATATGTTTTCATTGTTCGGTTTAACCTGATTTCATGAATTTTATGTAATTTTGTGCCGGCATAACACATTAATCATTACATCTATAACTGAATATAGTATGACAAAACACAGTCACTACTTGTTTGTACACTTTGTTGGCTTCACGGCTCTGATTGCATCGGTTGTTCTTTTCTCGGAGTGCTCACAAAAGGGCTCAGACAAGACTGCATTAATGCAAATAGATTCATTATTGCTGAAGAATGACTACACGGAGGCTTTGAAAGAAATCAACACCATTGATCCGGCTTCATTGGACGAAGAAGGACGTGCGTTATACGCATTGCTGCTTACTGAAGCCAAATACAAAAATTATGACCCGATAACGAGTGATTCGCTAATCAGTCAAGCTGTCCGTTATTATCGGGACTCCAATGACAGGGAAAAAGCGACCCGTTCACTCTTATATCAAGGGTGTGTATATGAAGTGTTAGGCGATCCTGAAAAGGCCGTAGACTGCTATAACAAGGCAGACGAATCCGCAGACAGACAAGACATTGCCAACAAGGCCTACGCAAAACTGAGGTTAGGGGTTCTTTATCAGGATTATGTTGTGGGAGCAAAAAGCATTGCCGTTGAAAAGTATTTTGAGGCATTGCAATTATACAGGTTGCTGTCCGATAAACACTACGAGTTGCTCTGCCTGACGAATATCGGTGCCATTTATCGTGACTTCAAAGAGAAAGAGAAGCAGGACAGTGCACTGTATTATATCGATTCCGCGATAGATTTGGCTCAAAACCGGAATGAGGTGTTTTTTATCTTCTCAAACCTTTATCATAAAGCAGAATTCTATGAGCTGGTCAAACAGGACTATCTGAATGCAAAGAATTATGCCGTTCGGGCCATCAGGATCGGCGGCAGGGAGATTGACCATCCGCGGGCTCATTATTGCGCGGCAAAATCATACATCAGGCTGGGACAAATCGATTCCGCGCTGTATTATCTGAACCGCTCACCTGAATCAGTGAGTGCGAATGACAGCATCATGTACTATAATCTGCTGGCGGACATCTCCCGATATAAGAACGATCATGAATCATGGCTGAATTACCACAACAAGGCTCACGCCATGGCCGATTCAATTCTCATAGGAAGTCTGAATGACAAGCTTTTAACCATAGAAAAGAAATACGACCTGCAAAAGGAAGAACTGAAAAACGTCACCTTGCGGTCCGAATTGAAAGGTGCATGGTTAACCGTTGCCCTCACCCTTCTTGCGGCCCTTGCCCTGATCCATTTCCTTTGGCGTTACCGCAACAGGCTCAGAACCAAAGAAAACGAGTACGAGCTATTGAAATCAGATCTGGACACGTCCTTGAACAGTCTTGAACAGATGCGGCTCTCAATCAACAACTACGAAGAGGGGCTCAGGGAAGCCGAAGAGGGTTATAAGGCCGAACTGGCCCGACAGGAGGCTCTGGTCTCGAATATGGCCGGCGAGATTGCCACCGTGAAAACCTCGCTGCAAGAAAAGGAGCACGAACTCAGGGAGACCGAGGCCGGATACCAAAAGGAACTGGCCAAAAACGAAGAGCTGGTCTCCAAGCTAACGGGAGAGATCACCAACGCAAGGTCCACACTGAAGGATAAGGAGCAGGAACGGGTTCAGCTAAAGGACAGGATTGCGGCACTTGAGGCGAAGAAGGCTCAGTCAGACGAGATCAAGGCCATCCTCGATGGCCAGATCAAGGTCGTGCATGAGCTCATCCAGTCATCCCATGAACTGGACGAGCAACGGTTCGCCAAAAAGTTCGCGTCCCTGATGTCCGTCCCGGACAGCCCGCGGACAGCCACCTACTGGTCCAACCTGCAGGTGCTGACGAACGACCTGTACGGCAATATCCTGGAAGACGCCATCAGGCTGGGGAGAGGCAGACTCCGCGAGAGCGACGTCAACTTCATCGCGCTGCTCTGCTGCGGCTACTCGCGGACCGCCGTCATGATCTGCATGAGGTTCAACAATGTCGTCACCATCTCGAACAAGAAGAAAAAGATAGCCAGGAAGATGGGTGTCCCCTCCCTTGATGAGTTCATACGCCCATATCAAGAGGATTACAAAAAATCAATGAAATAGCAAGCCCAAGCATTGGCTTCGTTATTATAATATGCTTGCGAGGACTTGGTTGTTCTCAATTTTCACATCTTCAGGCAGTTTTAGACATAGTTTGTTTAAATTACGTGCGAAACACTTTTTTAATGCTTCCATTTCGAGAAAAAGTAAGTACCTTTGCAAATCAAATTAATGCCACTTTTTACGTGGACTCAAAGTTTAATTATGGGAAAGCCATTTAAGGGAGAGCTGAAAAAAATTTCTGAAACCATTCGATGGGCTGAGCAGCAGGATGTAACTCGTCTTGCACGGTTTCTGTTTGCAGAGAACAAGCAGATACCTCTGGTGTGCATTGGCTCTGGCGGTTCGCTCAGTGCATGCCATTATGCAGTCCAGCTCTATCAGCGGCGTAATGGTGTGTTAGCTCAGGCTATGACTCCTTTGCAGTTGATGTATTCAGGCAAAGAGATTATTCGCAATAGTAAACTACTCTTCCTGAGTGCCAGCGGCAAAAACAAGGATATTCTCAATGCCATCAAGTATGGCGTGAAATATAACGAGACTGGCATGATGAGCCTTACGCTCCGCAAGAACAACCCTACTGAGGAACTGTTGGGACAATACCCTAAGGTGCTTCGGTGGTGTGAGGACATTCCCAGCGGGAAAGATGGTTTTTTGGCTTCGAACTCGTTAATCGCAACTTTTACGCTGCTGTGTAAAGCAGCTGGCTCCAAGTTTCAAGATACAAGTTTCAAGTTGAGCGACCTGCGACCTGAATCATATCACTTGCAACCTGCAATCTGGAACCTGAAACTAAGTGACCTTCAGAACTTCATAGTTCTGTACGGGGCATTAGGGGAGCCGGTGGCATGGGATATAGAGTCAAAGTTGACGGAGGCCGCATTGGGTTCTGCCTTATTGAGTGACTATCGTAATTTTGGTCATGGCCGTCATCACTGGTTAGCCAAGAAAGGAGAGCACTCTTGCATCATTGCACTGGTAACTCCCGTTGAGCGGGAACTGGCCTACAAAACCATTGGTTACCTGCCCAAGGATGTGCCTGTAATCTATATAGAAACAGAAATAGAAACACCTGCTGCATCCATTGACCTGCTGATAAAGGCGTTCCACTTTGTGAATGAACTGGGTATAGCACGTGGAATAGATCCCGGACGACCTGGTGTACCTTCTTATGGCCGTACCCTGTATAACCTGAATTATTCCAATCTGATCAACCGCATGTTGCCCCCAGAAAAGGCACTGGATGTGGCCGTACTGCGCAAGTTAGGTGTTGCAGGTATGGAGAACAAACCATTGCGTGGATACTACAGCGAGGCTTGTCAACGATTTGTGAAGCAGTTGAACAAGTGTAAGTTTACCACCGTAGCTTTTGACTACGATGGTACACTGTCTGCCTCAGATCATACGAGCCGACATACGAAAGGCTTGTGTGATGAAATCAAGAATGCGCTGTTGCATCTGTTGAAAAACGGTGTACAGATAGTGGTGGCTACAGGTCGTGGCAAGTCGGTGGGTGAGTCATTCCAAGAATCCATTGACCAAAAATACTGGCCGCAAATCAAGGTGGGCTACTATAATGGTGCCTGCCTTTTGGCTTTAGGTGAAGAAGATAAACTAGAAGCGTGGAAAAATCAGCCCTTTGATAGTGAACTGAAAGCACTGGAGGAGGAACTGAAACTAAGACTCCCCAAGGGCTGCGTGGACTACAAACCTGAAGAGCGCAATCTGCAACTGTCCATTGAGGGAGTAATGAACCAAACAGAATCATTGTTAGTTTATGAGACCTGCCGTGAAATCATATGGGACAAGCAAATGAAATGCATACGTGTATGGCAAAGCAGTCACAGCATGGATATTGTGGTGTACCACGAAGTGAGCAAACTGCGGGTGATTGAAGACCCAGAGCACACCTTGTGCATAGGGGATTACGGTACGGTGGAAGGCAATGACTATGAGATGCTGACCAGCAAGTATTCTCTCAGTGTTGACCGTGTGTCAAAGAATGCAGAGAGTTGCTGGAACATAGCCCCTTCGGGCGTGAAGGGACTTGATGCAACCCTCTTTTACATCAGCCGAATGAAGGCAAACGAAGGTAAGATAACATGTAAATTTCGTATATGAACAGTAATTTAGCGAACCAGCTTCTTGCCAGCATCATGAAGTGGGATGCCCCGACATTGGCATCTGAACGTGCCGCCCTTGAATTCATGGGTAGCATGAAGTATGATGCATACGACCGTTATATGCCGGGAATGCGCTTCATGAGTAGTCTGGTACAGTGGCTGAATGATATAGATGAGGAAGACCGTGATGAGGCTTATAAGTTTATTAAAGAAAAACTGGTCTTCATCTCCTCAACGCAGATGAACTATCTGGTGGATTTGTTGTATGATTCAAAAATACGACCCATTCTGTTGAATATGGCTACTGTAGAAACGGGTATGCCATCATTTAAGCGCTCAAGCAAAGTAGTACGTACTCGCTTTGAGATTGAGAAGCGTTCAGCTTTGGTCATTGGTCTAAGTGACGGCGCCCATACAGACATTTTACGTCGTAGCGCAGGGTTCAATAATGAGCAGGTGTTGACCAACTATTATCCTGACGGGAAGAAACTGAAGGAAATGCTGGATGAGTTGCGTAAAGACGAAAAGTTGAAAGGGATAGACAAACCCTTCTTCCGTAGAATTTTCCTGATTGATGATTTTACCGCCAGTGGAAAAAGTTTTATCCGCTATGATGAGAGTGACGGTGATTATCATGGTAAGCTAAAGAATATTATCAGTGAACTTTGCACGCCTAGTAATGTTGACAGGGGGCAAAAAATTGAGCATCTGAGTTATCTGCTAGACCCAGCACAGGAGAAAATACAGATAGATATTTTGTTTTGCATAGCCACTGAGAAAGCTGAAGCCAATATCAATAGTTGTCTTGAAGAATATCTGAAATCAAAGGGTTGGCAGGACAAAGTGAAATATGACATCCATATTGTTCAGATTCTTGAAGAAAAACTGTCGAACGACATTAAGAATGATAGAGATTTGGTGGCGGTATTGAAGAAAGATGAACACTTTGTGGAAGAGTGTGTTATCTCCAAAAGCTACAAGGTTGGCAAAAATGATAACCCATGGTTGGGCTTTGATGAATGTGCTTTGCCTGTTGTTCTTTCTCACAATACGCCAAACAACTCACTGCCTATCATTTGGCAGGACGCTGAGAGATTTCATGGATTGTTCCCCCGAATAAGCCGCCATTGACCGTATGAATATTTATAAGAACCCATTTGCCATACGCGCCTCTGAGCGAATTGAAACTGATGAGATGTTCTTGGAGTTATTCTCGTCGGAGCCATTGACTCATCTGGAAGAAAAGCATGAGCAGGGTAAGCTATGGAACAATGTGACTACCATCCTCAGTTCGCCTGGGGCGGGTAAAACCACCTTGTTGCGTCTGTTTTCTCCTACAATTCTTCAACGCATTACTGAGCGCAATGCTGCCTATAAAAAGCTGAAAAAACTGGATGTAATAGATAGTGATCATATCAAGAAGTGTGGTGTCTATCTACAGTTGGGGCGTGACTATGAATTTCTAGAAGATGATGTTCTGTTTAATGAAATTGAACAGAAGAGGATGTTTCTGTCTCTCCTCAATGCGAGGATTGTGCTGGCCACGTTGAAGAGTCTGATGTCTTTGGCTGGTATCAAATACACCCAATTAAATGAAATAACTTATACGCCAGAGGAGATTATACCCGAGTTTGGGGATTTCAAAACAGAGTACACAGGAATGGAACTGCTGGATTGGGCAGCAGAACAAGAACGTAGGATATGTGAGTTTCTTGACAGTTTTGTGATGCCTGCTGAGGGTATTCAGGGCAATAGTAAGCTATTTGCCCTGCAAGCCATGAAAGCTTCTTGGTTTACCCATAAAGGGGAGAATCTTTGTGAGGATTTTATCTTCCAGATAGATGATGGTCATAAACTCACAAAGAAGCAAAAGAAAATTATTCGTGGTGAAACTGTTGAGGTGCGCCTCCCCGTTACTCTTTGGATAGCAGAACGTTTAGAGACTCTCTCAACGAGTGATATACTAAGTGATAAGAACATTAAGGACAGAGATGATCAGACCATTCATCTGGAGAGCACTAAAAAAGGCATATTCAATCCAATGGTAAAGAATATTGCAACTTTGCGTAGTGCTTTTTCTGCGGATGGAATCATCCTTGCCAGTGCGCTTGCCAGTGACACAACAATTAATTACAAGGCGTTGTATAACAATGCAAGCAAAAGGTATCTGGCTCAATTGGCAGAACTGCATAACTATGACAACTACACCGAGTGTGTTGCTGCCATAGAGACTCAAGACCCGTATGAGCGAGTACTTAATTTAAGAGCCTTGCTGATGTATGCAGCCCGTCAAGGTGCAAATGGAGCGATGAACCTCTTTGGATATACAGCTCAAGATTTGGAGTTGATGCTAAATCCGTTACTGCCATTGGTAAAGGAGGTAATACCCGGTGAAATAAAGAAGTTGCCACAATATTACGGCTTCTCTACACTTATGGATTTGGCCAGCCAAAATGTTGAGCAATTCTTGGATTTGTCTGCCAAGATGTATGAACTGTTGGTGGCCAAGAAAATTTCAGACCCCACCCGCTATGTATTAACTGCAGAGGAACAAGACAAGATTGTAAGAGATTTTGCTCTTGCTCGTTTGGAGGACATCAAGCGACTGCCACGAGGTAACAGAATCTACGGTTTCCTAATGCATTTGATAGATTTCTGCTATGGTGTGACCTTTACTCATTCGTATTCATATCGTTCTGTTACCGGCTTTGCCGTGAAGGAAGAGAATTCAGGCAAATGGGGAAAGGATGGTTTTTGGTTCCAAGATCCTGACAATGAAGAGTTGGCAACGATGCTGAAAGATTGTCTCGCATATAATTTCTTGATGAAACAGGGTGTAACCCAAGGTAAAAAAGACCAGAAATGGACAATATTCTACCTGAATAGCTGGCTTTGTGCATACGCACATCTGCCGCTTGAACGTGGAGGATGGCGTCCTTTAACACTTCATAAACTAAATTCATGGCTATGAAAAAGCGTTGGGAGTCATACGTGATGTATCGCCAGAATGAGAAACTGGTGGAGTTCTGGAAAGAGTACTATAAGGACAAGTCCGGGGCGAAAGTCCTTTTCTTGTTGGGTAAGGGCTTTGACCCAAGGATGAATAATATCCTGAAACTGTTCCTTGAAAATAACCCTGAGCAGGTATTGGATTGTGTTGCCGTTGATTTTCCTAATGAGAAAGACCCTTCAGAAAATAAGAAATTGTACGAAATCAATTCGCAACAACTTGCAGAGTTGATAGACCAATACGGCTTTGGTTATGAGGAATTGCAAATAGACGGTAGTTTGCCTTGGGACAAGCGTATAGCTCAGATGAGTCGCAAAGTGATAGACACAGACTTGAGCGCATATAATGATGTGATAATGGATGTCAGCTCATTGCCCAGGGCATTCTATTTCAATATTGGTAAGGCCTTGTTCAACAAGCTTGACAAAGACAAGTCCAAGAACCTGTTTTTTGCTGTATCTGAAAACGTAACGATTGATGAACGAATAAAGAAAACGCCGGTAATTGATAATATCGAGCCGTTGGTGGGTTTCCGCTCCCTGTCGAGCCGTGAGGCAAATCTAGATAGGATAAATATCCTTATTAGCTTGATGGGTGACCAGAATATTGACATTTTGAGGAGCATCTATAATCATTTCCAGCCCTCTGATATGTTCCCTGTGTTTCCTTTCCCATCGAAAGACCCACGGCATTCTGACTATCTGATGCTGAAATACCATGAGTTCTTTACTGAGAAGCAGTTTACCGAGCCACAAAATATCACTTACGCTGATGAGCAAAATCCGTTTGAACTGTATCGTATTGTGTCAAATATGATTCAAGGGCATCAGGCAACCTTCGAGCCTATCAGTGAACATGTGTGTTTTGGTATTGCGTTGCTGACAAGTAAATTGTTGTCACTTGGTGCTTTGCTTGTGGGATTGGAGTATAACAAATGTGTCACAATATACAACGTGAGTTCCGCAAACTATGAGATAGAAGATGCAACCCTTTTTAAGCAGATTAATAAGGTTAGTGAACCATTCCTCCTTTGGGTTACAGGAGAAGCTTACGATGAGAATTGATGCAGGTCTAATAATGAGCTACGAACAATTAAATAGAATATATTTTTCGTTATTTATTTGCGTAGTTAGACAAAAAATGTCTATCTTTGCAAACGAAATAATGAGTTCATAGAAATGGCGAGCATAGCAAGCTGGATATATGATAAGCCGCTCAGAGGCAATTACACCTTCACGCACGATGAGGTGGCGCCGGCATTTCCCGACATGAACGCCGGCAGCATTGCACGTGCGCTGACCAGGGAAGTGAGCAAAGGACGGATTATGTCGCCCCTGCGTGGCTTCTACGTCATAGTGCCAGATGAGTATGTGCTACGCGGGGCTGTGCCGCAGTCGTTTTACTTGGACGACATGATGCACCACTTGGGACGCAAATACTATGTGGCTCTGTTGAGTGCTGCAAGCTATCACGGAGCTTCGCATCAGGTCCCGCTGCGGTTCAGCGTAATGATAGAGCCTCCCGCCATGCGTGACAAGAAGGGGGAGAAGTACCTTACGCATTATTTCTGCAAGAGCCACATTCCTGAGGCATACGTGGAAAGACGGCAGACGCGGACGGGCTACATTAACGTGTCGTGTCCTGAACTGACGGCAGTGGATTTGCTGACGTATCAGGCTAAAACAGGGAGCGTTTCGCGGGCAACCACTGTTCTTGCTGAACTGGTGGAGAAACTGGATTTCGGGCGTTTGGGAGCTGACTTCGTGAAGGAGGTGCCGGCAACCAGCATGCAGCGCCTGGGCTATATTCTGGACGAGGTGCTGGGGGAAGGTGAAGCGGCAGAATCTGTGTATGGCCTGTTGAAGTGTTCTAGCCATGTGCTCCAGTATGTGCCTTTAAAGTCAGGAAAAAGCAGCGAGGGATGCGAAAGGAATGCTAAATGGAGAATTATTGTGAATGAAACCATCGAGATTGACGAGTTATGATACCAGAGCGATATATTACGGAATGGAGCGAGCATGCCCCGTGGGTCGTGAATAAATTCATTGAACAGGATTTGATAGTTTGCCGTGCGTTAGTGTCTATTTATAGCGATGCATTTCTTGCGGAGCATTTGGCGTTCCGTGGTGGCACGGCATTGGGCAAGCTGTATCTGAGGCCGCAGCCCAGATACTCGGAGGACATCGACCTGGTGCAAGTGCAGGCAGAGCCTATCAAGGAGACGATTGACCATCTGCGGGATGCGCTCTCCTGGCTTGGTGACCCCGTGGTGAAGCAAAAGAAGCACAACAATACCTTGGTGTTCAAGGTGCAACCGACTGATATGGATGCGGGCGAGATCCACTTGAAGGTGGAGATTAACTGCAAGGAGCATTTTTCTGTTTTCCCAATGCTAAGAGTGCCTTTTGTAGTGGATAGTTCTTGGTTCAATGGTGCTTGCGAGGTGCTGACGTATGAGTTGGCAGAGCTGACAGGAACGAAGCTGAGGGCTGTGTATCAGCGGAGAAAAGGACGTGATTTGTTTGACCTGTGGAAGATACTGTCAATGCACCCCGAGTTGGATAAAGGGAAAGTGATGGAGAGCTATAAGCGGTATATGGGCTTCACGGCATCGCACTTGCCTACGTACAAGGAATTTGTGTTGAATATGAACGGGAAGTTACTGGATGAGGAATTCTTGACGGACACGGAAATGATTCTTGGGCCACAGGTGGAGTATGACCCTCAGATGGCGTGGGAAAAGGTGAAAGCGGAGTTGGTGGAGAGGCTTAATCCTGAAGTTTGATTCTTGATTCTTGATTCTTGAAACATGGAACTTGAAACAAATAATATCATAGTTGGTGCAGGCCTGATAAGTCTGGATGTGTTGATTAGGGACGGGCAAAGAGTCCCCATTTCCTATTACGTTGGTGGCACATGTGGTAACGTGATGATGATTCTCTCCCACATGGGTTGGGATGCTTATCCCATAGCCCGACTGGACGGCACGAAAGACGGAGTGAGAGTGTTGGAAGACATGAAAAAGCACCGTGTACACACTGATTTTGTCTCAACCCAAGACGGTAAGACACCGGTGATAGTACAGCGTAACTTCATTAATAAGGACGGTATTCCCACGCACAAGTTTGAATCACGTAACAATATCGGACGGTTCTATCTGGACTTCAAGTCGCTTACGCTGAAACAGGCGAATGAGGTGATTGAGAAGATCGACTTTGTGCCAAAGGTATTCTTCTTTGACAGGGTTTCACCCGCCATCTTTAAGCTGGCCGCCACATTCAAGGAAAAGGGTTCGGTGATATTCTTTGAACCTTCCAGTAGAGGAGGCAATGTCAGTCTGTTCAACAAATGTGTTGAGGTGTCTGATATAGTCAAGTTTTCGGAACAGAGAATAAATGACATTGACCAGTTTAAAGACTATAAGGAAAAGCTGTTTATCCAGACGCAAGGGGCAAAGGGCTTGAGCTACCGCTTAAGTGGGGATTGGAAGCATTTGGAACCTGTTGCAAATGAAAAAGTGGTGGATACCTCTGGTGCGGGCGACTGGACAGCGGCTGCTTTGATTAATAACTTGTTCAATGGCAAAGTAATGTTTGGAATATGCGATCTCTTAGAATCAGATCTGGAAACAGCTCTGAAGGAAGCGCAGAAAGTAGGGGCAGAGAGTTGCTCTTATGAAGGGGCGCGTGGCATGATGCTGCAATGAGACAACTAAAGGACGGAGAAATAGATAAAATAACAGCGAAAATTATAACCAGACCAAGAAAGAAACTCAATTTTTCAACTCCGATTGATGAGTTTTTCAACTATCTGTTATAAATTTACACTTGCTTGTTGAATTCCCAGAAAGGGAATGTAATTTTCAATAGCAATTTAGGAGAAATAAACAGAAAGTAAAGTGATGAAATCATCAGTATTCGTACTGTAAATCATGCGTCGTTATCTTGCTCCATAACGACGCATGATTACCTTCTCATAGAGGGGTGCTGAGTAACAGGAAGTGGCAGACTCACTTGTCTCCTCCCTTCATTTTCTGGAATTTCTTTTGCCATCGGTGGAACTGAGGACTGTTCCTGACGTAGGCTTGAAAATCTATCGAGGACTGTCGAAGTTTGTCTTTCTCGCTTCTTGTTAACCATTCTGTTGAGTTTGGCAGCCTCACTGATGGTGAGACATCCGATTTCTGATGCGATGCCATATCTTCTTAAATCTTGATCGGTGATACCGGCTTGTTGAAGTTTGCTTTTGTAATCGTTATCTATCCTGATATCCTTCAGTTTTCCGAAACTGCCATGACCAAAGGTGGTTATCATCACAACATTGCCCCCCTTGCTGGATATATAGTCGCGCAGATCCCTGAGTTCCGCACCAGAGGTAATGAAGTCATCCAGGAGTATGTAATCATTTCCTTTCTTTACTTCGCCCTCGTAACGCATCCTGCGACCCAGACGCGCAATGTCCGAAGCGTTGGTATGCTTAACATCAGTAACGGCTATGATGTCGTCATCCACCGTCATTCCCAATGCTGCGAACTTGGCAGCATAGGCAGCAGGTATCATGTTAATGCCATTACCTTGCCGCCTATGGATGTAAGCCACATGTGCATCTGGATATTGCTCGGCGACCTCCAATACCTTGTCATCCTTTACGAGGTCATCAACCAGTCGGATGGCCGCATCGAAGTCGCCATGCTTGGCTGCCTCAAAGTCTGGATGCTTTCTTGCCACATGCGAACTGGTGTGGTTCACCACAGCAGGAAAGCTGCTACCCCATGACCGACCATATGGCATGGATTCCCTTTGTTGAAGCATATACAGGGCTGTATCCATATCTACTGAGATAGGACGATACCCCATATACATTTCAGCACGTTCGGTATTGAACGTGAACAGGACACCCAGCTGATCCGAAGGATTGACACTAACGGTGAAATCGGGGAGGATCAACGCCGCGTGCTGCAGTCAAGTCCTGTTCTTCCTTTGGCCTTTCCTCTGATTGTTGGGGTTTCTCCTCCTGGTGAACCTGTGCCGTTTCCTCTGCTTTAGTATTGCCGAATGTCGGGGCGTATTGCTTGTTTTGTTCACGAATGTCAGCGAAGTCAGCATCTACGCCATCACGATCCAGACGCATTTTCACTGCATCGACTCTTTGGCCGATAAACGAAGCGGAACGCTTCACATCCATGAGAGTGGTCTTGATGAACGAAGGATCTTCCTGAAGCTTGGAGAGCCAGCCCTTCAGATAGGCAGCACTGTCGGACTTCACATGTTTAGTCATGCCATACTGAGACGATACTAAGGCCGCCGTCAGTTCGGCCACCAGTTCCTCACGGGCATATTCAGAACTGCCGAAGCTCTGCCCAGGCTTCAGGCGGTTCAGACGGCTCTCTGATCCCGTGCTGTGGCTCATCTCATGGAGCAGGTTGCTGTAAAAAGATTCGCCATCGATGAACTGTTGTTTCTCTGGCACAACAATGACATCCTTGCTTGGGCTGTAATAGGCATTGTCTCCATGAACCGACTTGATGGGACACACCCACAGGTCTTTTTCAATCATCGCATCAATGGGAGGAAAACTCTCCATATCCTTGTCTGATATCTGTGACTCTCCTGACGATTCTTTGAGAAACTTTTCATACATCTCGGACCGTGTTTCTCTCAGGTTGGTCTGGTCCAGATTGAACACGTTAAATACCTGTAGTTTCGGATAGACATGGTATTTCGCACGTTCCTCATCACTCATCTGGCGGTAATCATCATACTTGATCTTCTCTTTGGTCTCTGCATTGACAACAGTGAATGTCGTTAGCATCACCGGAGTGCTTTTCTCACCTTTGTTGATCGTTACCATCGGCAGCTTCTCGCCATTCTCATCGGTGAGGGGTTGGCGATTGCCTTGCTTATCTTGACCATAGTTCAGTCCCGTGATGCGGTCGAATGTTGCATAACGTGCAGTCTTCCAACCGTTCTTCTCCTGCTGAAGCATGAGAATGATACTGTTCATGCCGTTATACTGTCTTCCGTTGAGATTTCTGGGCAACTGAGCAGCCTGAGGAGAGAACCACGGCTTCTTCCAGTCGCTTTGCAGATTGGTGATTTTCTCAATCATCAGCTCGGCAAACTTATCCAAGGCTCTGTCCTCAGCTGAGCGGCCATCAGGATTCGGGGTATAGTTTTTCTTTGCCATAGATGAAACCTGCTATTTGTTGTTTTCCTTGACATACTCTTCCATACCCTTCACAATGCAGGTGAAGCGGAACACGTTGTTATATACATATACCTGTAAGTCGCCTGTCGCGGTGAGATGTGCCTTAGGTCTCATCCAGTCGGGCTTGATTGTTTCAACACCGGCCCCTTTGGCAGGGAAACGCATGAAACGCACCCATGTGCCGACGAACTTATTACCCACTTTCTCTGTGGAGAATGCCGAGAAGACAATGTACGGATTGCCGTTCTTGTCACTCTTCTCCTCCATGATGTCATCGTTTTTTAAACGGCCACGGAACTGCAACTCGCCAACGATGGCGTCTTCATCTGACACATCTTTGACTGAGAGTTTCTTTGCTGACAGATAGAAAATATAGTCCTCGCCTTTTTTGTGAATGTCGAGTGTGCCCTGGGCAACAATCCTGCGATTTTCGTCATAGAGAGGCAGATCACTTTTCTTAGCATTGTAGTACATGACATGGATTTCCATGTCTTTACTGTTTCCATTGCCATCTGTAACATTCACTGCCATGACAAACGACAGATAGGACTTTTTGTTTTTGTCTTCACGCATGGTGGCACCGCGTTTGACGGTACCCACCAGATTCACTTCTGCTTTAATCATTGTTTTTGAATTTTGATGTTAAACTTACTTACGTTGAATTGTCTGTTCTTGCGACTGTTGCTGCGTAGCAATCTGCTCATAATTTTGAGATGCCTGCTGAGCGAATGTGATGGTATAGACCATCGTGCCTATGCGCTGCTGTTTCGTCGCATTGTCTGCATCACTGTTGAGTATCTGGGATAGACGCGTCTGCTCGGCTGTTGTCAACTCATGACTGTATTGCTGTTTGCCGTCATCCGTTGTCAGAACTGCCGTGCCATCCTGTTTGATGGTCAATGCCGAAGATTGCAGATTCGGAGTAAAGCCACTGAGATCTATGCGCTTGTTAACCAACGCATCGGTAACCATCTGCACCTTTTCCTCCTGGGTCTTATTCTCCATTTGCATGGTCAGCATCAGCATTGTCATGAACATCTTCATGATGGAATCCAAGAGACCTCCATCGTTCCCATTACTCCCCGTCTGTCCATATCCCAAGGCAGCATCATCAGAAGACATCAGTCTGCTCATCCAGTCATCAGGTGAGGCCTGTTCCTGTGATTGAGACGGCATTGTCGTGCTCCCTCCAGCTTGATATTGTGCCAATAAATCTTTGCCGTTGTACTGTGCCTGTTTCTGAAGATTACCCTTTTGGTTGATCTCGGAAAGGTAGGCAGCCGGATTGACCCATTGCTGCTTGCCATCGGCAGAGACATTGATGACTCCTAAATGAAGGTGTTCCCCTGTTGTCCGAGAGCCGGTATTCCCTGACACCCCCAACTTCTGGCCAGCATTGACGGAATCACCTTTCTGCACGTTTATCTGAGAGAGGTGCATGTACTGTACGCGTGTTGCGCTCCCATCTGCACGGGAATATTCCACAGTCACACTCTTTCCGCTACCAGTATTGGTGTTGTGATTGACTGCGACAATTGTACCGTTATTCTCTGTAGCGAGAACCGCATCACTATTTGTCTTGATGTCAATACCATGATGTATCTGTGTCTTTGTCCTGTCCATCGGGTCTTTGCGGGGACCGTATGGAGAGGTGACGAGCATGAACGCGTCACGGCTGACGGGCATGCTGTACTGCCCTTGCGCCAAATCGAACCCAGTCCGTTTCAGCGAGGTGCTTAACGTTGATGGGTTGCCTTGAGAGGCGGCAGACAACGGGTTGGAGGCGACACCGAACTGTTGCCCCTCCCGTTTCATCTGTTCCATCACCATCTGGTCGTACTTTTGTAAATTGTTGCCCTCGATGACCCCAACGATGGTTGACACATAGTTGGAATCCGTGGCATAACCGCCTTTCTTGATACCTGCCGCCCAACCTTTGTAGTCGTCAGGTGAAAGACTGCTGACGTATTTCTGATAACGGGATGCCATGAGTACCTTGGAATGGTCTTCATAGCTTTGTCCCACGTTATCATACTTCTTGAACTTTTCATTGGGCTTATCATCATTGGCCACCACATATGCGCCATTGAATGTACCCTTCACACCGAAATGGTTATTGGCCGTCTCGGCAAGTGTACTTTTGCCATTAGCTGACTCAATGATGCCCTGCGCAAGGGTCACGGATGCGGGAATTCCATAGCGACGCATCTGTTCCATGGCGTATTCCGCATACTGGTCAATGTATTGCTGTCTGGATGTTGATTTTGCCATAACGTGTTTTATCTGTGCATTCCTCTAGGTTGCTGTTCCTCCTGCTTTTGTGCAGGGATGACCATTTCCTTCACGGCTTGTTGACCCTCTTCCTTATGTTCTCCTGAACCGTGCTGTGTAGTTGCACGAGGAGCCTCCAGCTGGTCACAGATGGCCACACGCTCTCCGGCACGAACCAGTTTGGGCAAATAAGTGTCAAGGGCGTGATGCGGGAAACCGGCCATTTCAGCTGCTTTGCCGTCGGGCCCTTTATAACTGTTGCTCCTGGTGAGCGTAATACCCAACACCTCAGACGCTCTGCGTGCATCCTGTTGGTAGGTCTCGTAGAAGTCACCGACACGGAACAGAAGAAGGGCGTCGGGATGCTTGCTCTTCAAATCCATGAACTGCTTCATCATCGGTGACAGGGCAACGGCAGCTACAGCTTTTGTCTCTGCCTTGGTTGCTTCTTCCTTGGCTTTCTCTTCCTGACGCTCTTTCTCTTTTTGTTCCGGGGAATTACGGCGGCCTTCCTCCTGTTTCTTCTCGTTTTCGGTCTGAGCAACCTGTTGACGGCTATCACGTTGCTCCTGCTCTTCATGTAGTGGAGTGCCATCAACTTTAGGAGGTGTAGCCTGTTTCATGGCTTCCAGTTTACCCGTCAACACATCAGAATAGAGTGTGGCAGCCAGATGGGTCTTATAGTCTTGCTTGTCATCCGCAAGCCAAAGTCGTTGCCACTGATCCTGACTGACATAGACGGGTCTCTGTTTCTCACCGCCAATTGTGGCGACAAGGAGCATTTGGGAGTCTTTGGTCTTGAAAGCATTGACCTTAGAGATAAGATCTAAAGCCTCCTGACTGGCTTGGCTCTTGAAGAGGTTGATTGGCTGAGCCTCACCCTTGGAGAGCATGGAATAGTACTTCTGAGCCATCTGCGTACGGAACTCCTGCACATGGGCTTCATCATGGTCGTTTTTGATGACATCGAAATACAGGCTGACATCTTCTTTAGACGGATGAACGGCAAATACAGGTTGGCTGTCAGGCTTTGCGGCAAGTGCCCATTTCCCTTCATCATCTTTCAACATGACAACAGCATTGAACTTCTCTGGCACCTGCTCTATCGGGAACTGTGCAGCCCACTCCTGCTGACGCTTCTCGCTTGGGCTCTCGATAATCTGTATCTTTTCGCCACTCTCAGCCTTCTTGATCATCCCGACGGTGCGATTGACGTCGCGCATGACCTCCTTCGCATATTGAGGATTCTCCTTCATCCGTTCAATGATAGCAGGAAGATCTTTCATGGTTTCCGGGCGCAGCTTGGCGGTCATACCGAAGTCAAGCATCTTAACCGCTGAAGCCAGTTCCTCAACGATAGTTTCTTTTTGCTGTGTGCCTCTATCACGGTTGAGCCGACCTGTGATACCTGTGGCATGGGCGACCTGACGGGCGACTTCCTGCACATAGTCACCATAGGTCGGGAAATTTTTCTGGGCAGGAATGTAAATGGTGTCACGTTTGCCGTCATAGTGGGCTATGCCTGTGGCATCCTTGCGGATAGGCACAAGATTGTCACGCATGTTAAGGATGAACTGGTTCACACTCATACGCTTCGCCTTGTCATCCTTATCGAGATAGGTTTCCTGTAATCCTCCATCCATACCACCGAATTGGGCGACATGCTTGTCATAGTCTTCCCTGTGAACGCTTGGCATCGTCGTTTGGTCAATGTTGAAGAGTACATAGACATCTTCCCTGGGATTAGGTTTGTAGCGCGCCTGATCTGACTCAGGCAGCTGCTTGTATTCCGCCTTGCTGATCTTGTCCTCTGGATTCTCTTTGTTGATATACTCACTATTGTTCGTCCACACGAATGGCACACCAGTTTCTCCTTTACGGATGGCTTCTCCGCGGTTCTTCGTGTCGTTGAACATTACGTAACTGTTGGTCTTGTACCCTGCCTGGTCACTATGAATGGCCATGACAAGGGTGTTGACTGGATTCACACGCAAACCTTTGTCGTAGAAACGAGGAGCTTGCTTCATGGTGCCGTTCAAGAGGACGCCATCATTCTGGCTGGCCTTTTCGAGTGCCGAAATCAGGAACGCCGCTTGACGTTCCGCGCCAGATTTTTTCTGGATAGTTTCTTCTGCCATAATAATCGTATCATTTAATGGTTGAAAATATTGTGAATGAAAACATTATCTGATTCCACGTACTTGCTCACGCTGTTGTCTTTGCTCATACTTCCGAGAAGCGTCAACCTGAGGTTCTTGTTCCTTGTTAATTGTCTGCTGCATCTGCTCGGACTTTGCAAGGATATGATTGGCAAGGGTGTTCAACGGAATTGCCCCACTCTGGTAAGCGTCAGCCAATGTTGGCGGCATGGTGACAATTCTGGGGACATGGTCAATATCCACAATCAGCACATTGCCTTCGACATGGGGATTGACAATTCTGGGATTGAGTTCTTCGTCGGGATATTGCTTATAGCGGGCGGCTGAAGGCATGATGCCATGTTCCTGTCTGTAATCGGCCAAAGCTTCCTGACCGACCTTGTTAACCAGATTGGCTCCGCCATAGAGCATCAAAGGTATTTTCAGAAGTGGATTTTTGATAAATGTGCCACCTATTAGAGCTGCCAAAGGCATCATGGTACTTTTGTTCAAGCCAACCGATCTGGTCTTTCCTGTAAATACCCCTAATAGCATGTCAGGCAAGGTGGCCAGCGTCAGACCAAGATGTCTGAAAGTATCGCCAGACCCGGCAAGGCCAAGGGAATCAAGCAGGTTGCTCCAACCAGTGTAGTTCCCTGTACTTTGCGGATGAGCGGATTCAATAGTTTCATTATCTGACTTGGCAGCATTTACTGCCTGTGTGGTCTGCTGCGCATTATCTGTTTGTGCAGCTGGCGACACATCGGCTTTGGCAATACGATCTGTTTTTGGGGTTGCTGCAACCTGAGATGCTTCTTTTCTTGCAGACTGCTCTTTCTTGATGGCATGAACAAACGCTTCATACTGCATGGCGCGTATGGTAGCATCTGAAACGGATATTTCAGTTCCTTTGCCTGAGGCTTTGACAGTACGATTTCCCTCCTTGACGGCGGCATCCACCCTCTTTCGATAGATGTCCGCATTGGACTTGGCCCAATTTGCTGCGATCGCAAGCTGTTTGTCTGAAGCGTCGCTGATTCGCTCAAAACCCATCTGTGTGAGCATCCATTTGGGGATGGCTGCCTTCTGCTTGGTGGCAGCTGCCACTTCTTTTTTTGCCAGCGCTTTCTGTTCTGCAAGATATTTCTCTTGCTGCCCTGGGGCGAGTTGTGAGCCGCCCTCTACGGCAAGGTCTAAAACAGTCTGTCCCCAAAAACCGCCAAAGCCACCAGTGGAAGCGGCATTAGATGCCCATGACAGGATATTGCCGGTTATCTCTGATGCCAAGGATGGATGATAGCGTCGCTCTCCTTCCTTGTCGATATGGTCTTGAAGGGAAGAAGTCCTGGCGCGTTGCGGCATATAGAATATCGAGCCTTGGGCAGCCTTTCGGAGGATATAATCGGCTGTGGACTTGGGCATCTGCTGTTTGATAAGATGGTCTATCATCCTTTTTTCCATGACAGCATCGACCGTAATCCCTTTCTTCTTCAGTTCCGACTTGACCATATCAATGAAATCATCCACCGTCTTGCTGTTCCATTTGCCGATATAACAGATGGTCGCATTGTAAGCATCCATACTTGCCATGCCACCGTCCGGTCCAGCCGCACCTGCCATGACAGCACCAAAGGATGAAGCATGACGGCCATACTCGGCAGCTTGTTTTCTGCTGAGGTCATCACGCACCTTATCCATGATAGGTATGACCGTGGATAGAAAGATGTCTTTCTGTTCTGCCATTGTTATACTGCTGTTTGCTTATATTGGTTGATTACCTGTTCTCTTGTCTGTTCCAGCGCCGCATGGAGAACCGCCATCTGTTTGGGAAAGAACTCTTCAAGCCATTCGTCTTTCTGGATATCATCATGGATGAACTTGATGGCGAGCGCCCTCGTTATCTCAATAGCTCGTTCCCCTTTCTTGCGCCCGTTGAACCATGCCTTCGTCCACCATATAATGCCGTCTCTGTCTGGATAGACACTGACTGTCCGCTGGATGTCGAAGCTTTGGATGTCTATCTCAAAGTCGGCCAACGGGTCGAGAACACCCTGGCTTTCTACAGCCCTGTCAACAGCTTTTTTTTTTCGATCTCACTCATGGATGACAGGAATACACTGTGCATTAAAGCCAGATAATTCAGGAAGTCTGTTATTAGGATGGTCTGTACACGCTCAATGATGGAACAGCTCCTGCGACCAAGACCAAGCGGATTGAGCATACTCGGATCATGTTCGTAAAATGCTCCACTACTGGCACCTTCTGTAATCACTTCACGCAGCCCTTGTTCTGTCGGACCAGGCACATGATAGCGACCCCGGAAGATGTCTGTCATGTAATCTCCGAAGTAATGGTATATAAGTTGGTCTATCTCGCCCTGCTGATGATCGTATGGAGTATGCACATCGAGGTCAAGGGTGGCGATCTCAGGATTACTGCCTTCCATCTGAGTCTGACTGTTCATCACCAGATTGTCACGTAGCATGGTCAGGAACTCCAGGGGATTGGTCTCTTCTCCGTTGAAGCGCACCTCTAGATGCAGATGACCGTCGCAACGTGCCACATTGTCACCGGCTTTAACATTTTTCCCGAAATTGCAGAGGGATTCACTGATATGGGAATAAACCACGTCATAGGAACTTTTCCTGCCATCCGCATAATTGGGATAGTTGATGGTGATGTTAAAACCACTTTTCAAGTCACTGGCTATGCCAGTCACGACACCTGTCGCAAGGGCTTTTAACCATGTGCCACGGCGCACACGGAAATCCATGCCATGGTTAAAGGTTTCTTCTCCTGTACGGGGATTTACCTGTGCCCCATACCCACTGGTGATTTCCAAAGGGGTATGTTCATCTGCCTCAAACGGCATGGCATAACCGCTTGGCGAATGCAGGTTCATTGCTTGTACGTAATCCATAACGTATGATTTAATTGTCTATAAATACGTTTGTGGTTTGAGAAAACGGGGGCTAATCATTTATCTTCTTATCATATGCTGTTGTTCATGTGACTGCTGCTGGTTTGTTTCCAGACCGACTGTCTGTGTCTGCTGACGAGAAGTGCCGCCGATGAGCATCGTGGCAAGCAGTGCACCGCCGATCTTACCCAGCAAGCCTGTTCGCCCAAACATCATGTAAGAAGCGGCTATGAGGCCACCGATGCCAAGACCCGAAATCCTGCCATTGCTGATGTTAGCGAAGAGATTGGAAATCATGTTGATGCCAGAACCTAACAGATTCCCGATAGAGGAGCCAAGTTCCTGCAATGTGTTTCCGAGGGAACCGAGGACGTTCTTCGACTCAGCGACAGTTTCTTTTAAATCATTGACAACATGGGTGGTAGTGTCCTTGACCTCCTCGACAGTCTCTTCTCCCGTAAAACCATTGACAGCATCATGGAGAAAATCGCCAGAGCCATCGACTCCGCTCCTTACTGTCTTGCCGACTGCGGTGCCTGCACTCTCCTCTGGATGATCGAGCATACGCCATCCGGCAAATGAAGCCACACCTGCGGCGACTGTAGTCTTCGGATTCTTCGCAGCAACGGACAGCACCTTACCGCTTGTTCCCAATACTGCACTTCCTCCACGCCAGAGGCTGGAAGTGGCCTTTGTTCCTGCCCTCCATACCTTGGGCACTATTCTGGTAGCTAATGATAACCATCCCATAGTCATTTATCTTCTAGGTTTAACACTTTGTCCATTCACGCGCCAGGTTTCGAGGCATTCTTCCACGATACCTGCTTTGCCCTCCCTGTGTGAGAGCGACTGATATTCTATCTCGTACCACACCTGTGCCATTGTTGTGCAACGCACCAGTTTGATGAGCATGGCAAGTTTTCTGTTCATCTGTTGCAGTTGCGGGCGTATGGAAAACACAAGTTCTATGCGCTGTTTCTCCGTCATTTTTGTGTCGATACACACTTGACGGATGGTGTTGACGATGCCTATACTGCGGTTGATGATGTCCACATAGATGTCATTACGGTTATGATGCAAGGCCACTGCAACGGCATTGACTGGGGTATCACCTATCTGTCTGGAGAGGCGCCCCATGTTCTCTGTCAAGTGATTGACCTCGTAATAGAAGCCATAGACCTGTGCAGCGTATGAGAGGATGCCCCTGAAAGTGCTGATATAGCGATCAAACTGCTGCTGGTAGTTCTTTGTGGCTTCTACCTCCTGTTTGAGCCAAACATGTCCTTCCGTCTCAACAGCCATTGTCTCCAGCTGGGTATTGTACTGGGACTTCGCCTTTTGGGTGTATTCCAGAATCATGGCTGTCAGTGTCGGGTCCATCTGGGCAAAAGAAGGACTCGTGGAAAGCCATACAAGGCATACTAGCGATAGGATATATATGGTATTTCTCATCTTGCTATCGTAATTAGTGTATAGTGACCTCACGGGCATATCTGCGCCAGTGAGATAAGGACTGCTGGGCGATTTGGCTCTTGTTGCGTTCTATCATCCCTGCCGTGACCCTATTCCATACATCGGCCATCCTGTAATGACGGATGCTGAAATAGAGCAGCTGGAGTTTGTGGGAGAAAGCGGAAAGCTTGTCCTCCAGTTCCCATAAGGTCTGGGAACGCTCCGAACCTGTAAGCATATTCTCTTCTCCTCCCTTGGCAACGGCATTTTTTAACAAAGTGAAGACACTGACCATTTCCGTAACCGTTTCCATATATAGGTTATTCATGTCAAGCGTGGCCACCACTCCCTGCGGATTATTGTTTGCCGCCTGACGAAGTTTGTTCAGGGTAATCAGCACCCTTACGCCATCGTCATAGATATGGGTGGCAGCCTTGATGGCTGAGGCGTACCCGGTAGCGGTTTTCAGATAGGAATTATACTGACGTTCCCATTCGGCCATCTTGGTGAACTCTCCCGCCATCGCATTCTGCAATTCGGCGGTCTCTCGTTCTGCCTTGGTCTCCGACTTCACGGTATTGTTGATGAGTGCATTGCCTGTAGCAAGGATAGTGTACTCACCCGGATTGGATGTGACTATCTGACAATAGCCACGCTGACAGCTGACCACCCAAAGGATGAGTGACATCAACGATACAATAAGCCACCGCTTTACAGAACTGTCGCCTAACGGCGGAAGCGTACTGTTCTTCTTGGATTTTATGCGGAATCTATCGGATATTCGTAAACTCATGGATATTGCGTTTTTTCTTGTTATACTCTACTCGTTCCCGTATGACCTTGATGAGATCCGTCTGATTGCGGACACCCACGACATCCAGACGGGGACAAGTCTTGTCGCCACTGTAGATGCTCACGGTCTTCAAGCCGAAAAGCCTCTGTGGAAAACTGCGTTGCTCGCTATAATCGACCACGCGGTACAATTCGATGTAGTCTCTCTGAATGGAGAAGATGCCATATTCATATTGAAGCTGTTCCTCATTGATGGCGTAGCGGACACGACTCAGATACAGATACTTGCAAAAAAGGTTTGCCAGCAGTATGGCTGCTGCGGTCATCAGAAACGGGAACAACGCATTTGGGATCAAACCGTCCCACCCGGCAAGAACAAAGAAGAGAGCTAAACAAAGGATGCTTCCCATGTTCTCCACCACGATCTGTAATCTATGCGGACGTAATATGATGACAGGATATTTCTGACTCATGGCTACCTCCTGACTTTATGGTTTTGTCTCTTCTCCTCACTCTCACAAGCCTCAATCTCTCCATCGGCGTCGAGATCAATGCCGGAAGTGACATTTCTTGTCTCATCGGTCTCATCAGATGCAAGGCGGCCTTCCTCTCTGTCCAAAAGCAGTTGCTCATTCCAGTCTTTTCCTTTGAAAGGGATTTCACGCACTGATTGTGTGTCCTGCGTTGAAGTGATGCCCAGAAATGCCCGTAAAGAGGATCGGAAATCTTTATTCAGTGCCTCCGCCTGTTTCTCCTGTTCTTTGATGTCTCCGTCAAAGCATAAGCGGCTCTGGCGCATAGACATGGTTTCTTCCCATGCGGATTCATATTTGGCATACTTCTCCTTTACAGAGTCGGGTAACAGATCTATATTGCCGTTGGCTAAATCCTGAGCAAAGGGCAGGGAATCGAGATAAGGTTTTCGCTCTGGCGTTTCTTTGATATTGAAACGCACCTGCTGGTGCAGCTCGTTCCTGAAATTCTCGGCGAACTGCCGCCCGGCAAGGTCATTGTCAAAGCAGATATGGTGCAACGCTGTGGGTGTCTGTTTCAACATTCCACGCATCTGACCCACAGTGGGATTACCGCCAGTAGAGACGAAGATGGCTTTGTTCAATTCGGGTTTATCCTTCACATGCAACTGATAATAGGACATGGCATCGTAGGCGGACTCAAACCAATAGACATGTTTGGCTTCGGCCAACCCGCCTTTGCCTAATTGGGCTATCCACAGCCCTTCGGAACTGTTGCTGCCCATCGCCTTGCCTTTATAGCCGGAACTGCCATCCAGTCGGGGGCGGCCTCGCTCTTCCAAGCCAACAACGTTGTCGTTTCCTGGCACATACATGGGGAAAGACAGATTGGTATAGGTCTTGCCTTGTGCCTGTGCTTCTTTGGTGGCAAGGATGAAATGGGCGCTGAACGCTTTCTGGGTATCAAGGTTAATGCCTCTGGTCACAAAAAACGGATAGAACTTCTTGATGCTGTCAAAGTCATACTTGCGGAATGCATGGATGCTGTATTCATTGAGATTAAAAGGCTTTGCTTCTTTCTGAAACCCAACAATGACTCCTCGATGCTCGTTGGGCACATTCAGCAACCTACGGCATACTTCATTCACCAGATGGTCTGGATTGGTGCAACGGACGTGTTCCGGGAACATACTTGGAAAGGTCTTGATGAGACTGATGAGATTATAGGTTTTCTGTTCTGGAGGACGGAAGCAACTAGTGCCGTGATTGGTCACGATAAACTTGTCACCATGAATGCGACGGCCATTGCTGTCGTGACGGACATACGAGGGATAACGCAGTCCGTCACGACGGTTCAAGGTGTAACCTGCGTGAACAAGGACATCCTGAATGTTTATCCTGTCAAGATAGTCCTGATAGGTAAGGTCGTTGTCACTCATTGGCTTCACTCCATTTTGTTATCTTCCCATTCCGTGTCCGTAGAGACCTTGGTTAAGTCCTGCTTCAAAAGCTCGGGAAGCGATGTCTTGAGGAGAGTCCACACCTGGCTTGACGAGGATCCGGCCAGTGCCATGCACCTCATGGTACACATCAGGTGCAAAGTGTGGATGTTTGATATGCTCTACATTATGGGCAATGTCAGCACCAATGTAGGTGGCATCACGGGCAGCCGTGAGACCGGCGGCCAGGAAGGCACCGAGGTTGAAGCCCTGACGCATCTCAGGACGGGTCTTCATATCGACCTCTTTGAACACCTTCGACATCATACGCATCCGCTGGTAGTCATCGACAGCCATAAACTTGTCATACTGTTTCTGGCTGATTTCATGGGAGATGACCTGACCATTGATAACGGCACTCATGCGATAGGTGACATCGTTTTTCCTGTTCTCTTCCGGGCTTTGACTATCTCCTTCCGTTTTCTGCGGCAGCACTTTCTCCACCCAGATGTCTCCGACCTCCACGGCTCGCCCGTGTTTGCCCTCTCGATACCAGCCCTTACGCTCGTCTTCATCATCAAGGTCTGCTCCGTTGACATAGCCTTGTTCCGGGTTCACGGTGGGGGCAAAATGTTGTTGTTCCTGCAAGGGATCTGGAATGGCCTCAAACTGCTGGCTCATCTCCTGCTGTTGCTGTATGAACGACTGTTCCACTTCCGGCTTCAGAGTGATGGCAATATGGTCAGTGCTGTTAAGCATGTCCTTGGTGATGGAATCTTTGAAGTCGCCGCTAATGACATGATTTAGGATGTCAAGGCGTGACTGCAAGGATGCCTTCTTCAAGGAGTTATCAGTGAGTTTCTTGACTTCATCCTCCGTCAGGTCATAGGCGAAATCTTGTTGGGCACCAGAGGACTGGATGGTAAGAAGCTTCTTGTCCGCATCGATGATGATACCATGGGATGACAGGACTTCCTGCCATTTCTCATTGGAGAAGTACACATCGGAAGTGATGAGCTCCTTGTAAGGCTTGGCAGGTTCGGCAGGACGGGGACGGGTCAGCACAGGTGGGAAGTACGTCTGTAAGTCCTTCAGCGGATCTGATACCTGTTGGGCGGATTGCTGACCGCCTTTGTAATAATAGCCATAACCGCCACTTTTCATCTCGCCAGGCCTCAGACGACCGTCAGCATGTTCAATAACCATCGGCACATCATCATATCGGCGAATATGGAAGCCTGGCTGGTGACGAGGTGCCCATCCGAGAAAGCCTGGGCCAAAAGCATGAGGAGGCATGGGAAACGGCCTGCCATATCCCTCGGCTCCAGCCCTATAACCATGCAAACCCATGACGACACGGCCATTGACATTACGGGCCGCGACAAACGAGGAGGGCAAATCAAAGTCTTTACCGATGATGCCATTGAATACATTATAGGCTTTCTTATTGGCGTAGTTGGTGCCGCCTTCACCCAGGGCACGGAACTGCTGCTCACTGATGTCATAGCTCAGCAACGGTGAGTCATGTCCCTGGACAAGGAGCTTGTACTTCCCGTCTTCAACGGCAAGCTGTGCGTTCATGCCATTCCTGCGCAACAGGTCTTCCAACTGACGGGAAAGTCGGCCTCGGTACGGAAGCGATTCTGAACGGATGCTCATAGCACTTGTTACTTGTGAGATAACACTAGTTGGAGAGGCTCTCTTCAAAGAGTTCGTCACGGTAGGCCATGAAAGCCTGTGCTGATGCTTCACTGTTGGGATCCAGCGACTTCTCCTTACAATAGCGCTCATAGTCCTCCGTCAGTTCATCGGATTGCTGGGTCACGAAGTCCACTGCGGAAATGTTGCCCTCCTCATACTGCTCACGGAGGTCATCGTAATCAGGATAGTTCTTTTCCATATTGATTCGGTTTTTATTTGTGAATAAGTTATTCCTTGTTTTACTGGTGTCACCGCACAAATTGACGCTGTTCTTCCTCTACTTCGCCAACCTGAGGCTGTAAAATCTGCTCTTGCTGAGTATCCGGCTCTTGGAATGTCATGCCATTCTGTTTGGCCAGACGTTCAAGAGCATCCATGATGTCTTTGGTGAAATTTCCCTCTGGCACGTAAGATAGCCTGCCGTCTTGGTTGACCCAACAGCCGTCATTGCCGAAGGAATATTTGGGCATTGTGCGCCTGACCGTATTCTCCCACTGGGCTGCCGTGCCGGGGATGACAATGACACCTGTGTCGATAAAGAGGTCAACGCCAATGGTTACGGGATCTTCACCGCCTTGCTCTGTCGCTTCCTTGATGGTTATCAGGTCTCCATCCCATATGCGCAGCAGGTCATCACCGGAAATGTCATACTCCATTGCAACAGCGGTTAGGTTTTTACCGATGGCTGGTGTGGGAACATAAATGACAGTATTCGTGCCTTTATCAAGTTGTACAAAAGCTTTGATACGTTGTATGTCCTCGACTCCTTCTTGGGTAATGAAGGTGTCATTGATGTCTGCAACGATGACCTTGCCTTCCATGAGCGCGTTTTTCTGTTCCTCGCCGAAGGCAGCAAGATTAGCCTGCTTGAACCTCGGGTAGAATACGACATCAATACCTTCTTCTGTATCTACCAGGGAAAACTTGGCATAGCCACGGGTAACACCAAATGGCTGCTCAATACTGATCGGCAGCAAAGGCGATTTTCCTCCTCTTTCTATCGTCTCATGAACGAAATCAGGGAGGTCATAAATCATTTCCTCGGTCAAGCCGAACTCGCCAAGGATGTCAAGAGGATAGTCCTCACGGTAGAATTTCTTTTCTTCCATATAGTCGGTGAATTGCGATTTTGACATGGCAAAATTAGAGGGCATATCAAGTGTGATTATTCTATATACGCTCAAAATCGTGATATTTGACCGCGTTTCTTTTTATTGGTTCTAACAAGTAAGGCCATTAGTACCAATAATTGATTTTCGATTAAAAATAGTGGGATTGTTTTGCCTGATTTCCTTAGGAGCATAATTGTGATTTTATCTTTGCCGCAAGGTGGCAGAGATGGTTGGCTTGTACTGTCTGGTAAACTCATCCTTATCACGGAAATGCCAGAATAACAGAGAAATCCGCTCAAACGCTTCCTTCTCTTGATGTATGCAACAGATGCAAGGGAAATTCAGATATACAAATAAAGTAGCGCATATGATAGTGTAGAAACATAATGCACCATTTAACAACAACCAATGATGTGTCAATATTTTGAATGATTTTTTTGGCTATAAAACCTGCAAAAAGTGTTGCTTTTAGCAAAGATTATTGCTCAAAATTTTGATATATCACAGAAAATGATTACCTTTACATGAGAAAAACGACATTGTTATTAGCTATGTGCTTGGGCCTGCATTTTATGGGCGATGCACAACAACGAGAAGCGGCACCTTTCAACACGATTGGCAAGACGCAGACAAAAGAAATAGTGAGTGAGCCGACTACTGAGGAAATCTCTGGATCAGCAGATGCCGACTCATTAAGCAAGCAGGAGTCAATGGAGTCTGATACGACAACATACAATGCTCCTCTGATGGTGTCACTGCCATTGAAGGAGATCAAGGTGAACTCTCCCTTTGGGATGCGGCGAGATCCGATGAATAGGAGGAAAAGCCGAATGCACAACGGGCTTGACCTGAAAGCAAGGTTTGAGAATGTCTATTCGATGTTCCCAGGAACGGTCATAGCAGCATCCTACTCATATAGCGGCGGGTACTATGTCACGGTGGATTATGGTGTCTGCACCTGTTCATTTCTACACCTGTCTAAGATTGAGGTCACCAAAGGACAACGTGTAAGTGCCGGACAGAAGATTGGTGTCAGTGGTAACACCGGCAAGCGGACAACAGGACCGCACTTGCACCTGTCCTGTAAATGGAGCGACACGGGGAAATACTTCGATCCCAAGGTGCTGCTACGGTTTATTACTAACGAATTGCTGAAATACAGCAGAACACATTTTTGATTATGGGAGTTGTACTGATCATATTATTCATCGTGTTTGTCCTAAACAGACTTGGCAAAAGACATAAAAAGAAAAACCGGACAACCTGGCATGGGAAGTCCGATTGGGAAAAGGAATGTGATGATGGTGGAAAGTTCTTCGGATGGTGAACTATACTTATAAGGCAAAATTATCAATCATCTTCATCTGCAATTGAACTATTATCAAAACGAAGGTGAGCAGCCTCAATTTGTTTGCGCAGTTGTCGCTGCAGAAGTTCTTTTGACGGCAGCTCTGTATAGTATTGTGCTACCTTTATTCCAAAATCTTCTAATTGCAGCAGCTCAATCTGCTCATCACTTCCTTCTGTGCATAGCAACAGTCCTAAAGGCGACTCTTCTCCTGCTTCTCGTTCATACTTGTCAAGATAACGTAAGTATAACTCCATCTGGCCTTTGTATGAGGGTTTAAAACGAGTACGCTTTAGGTCAATGGCTATCAAACGGTGCAGTTTGCGATGATAAAACAACAAATCAAGACGAAAATCCTCCCCATCAATAATCATTCGCTTCTGTCGCTCGACAAACGTAAATCCATTGCCGAGTTCAATTAGGAATTGTTGCAAGCCATTGAGCAACATATCCTCAAGGTCATGTTCCTTGTAATAGCCTTTTAACCCTGTAAAATCAAGAAAATACGGACTCTTGAAAACCAAATCGGGTGAGAGTCGATCTTCATCTCGCAAAGTTGCAAGCTCATTTCTAATGAAATCCTCAGGCTTGCGGCTTATTAGAGTGCGCTCATAAAGCATGGCCTCTATTTCTTTTCGCATACGCCTGATGCTCCATTGTTGGCTTGCTGCCATCGTCACATAAAACTCACGAGCAACCGCATCCTTAATTGGCAATACTTCCATAAAATGCGACCAAGGTAATTTGGTCGACAGTGCCGACACTATTTCTGGTTCAGGGAAACACTGTGAGAATTGCACCATGCGGTGCAAATTGCGTGTTGTGAAGTCCTTGCCATATATATCAGTTAATTGTGTCGACACTGTCGACACAATCTGTTTACCATATTCTGCACGATGACCATTAAGAACATATGAATCTATGGTTTTGCCTATATGCCAATACATCATCGTCAATGCGCTATTGGCAGAAACGGCCACACTCTGTTTCGCTTCATCAATAATTCGACAAATATTAATGAAAAGAGCATTATCAGCTTCATTTAATTTGGCAAGTGGCACTTGCCGAGATGGGTTCTTCTTATCCATATTCTCACTTATTTTTGGTGCAAATATACTCATTATTAGCCAGAATTCCACAGGATGACTTAGCTTAAGTATTATTAATAAGCCATTTTAACGTTATACTGGTCAACAATGATATAATAAGAAGTGATGTAATAGAATTATGCCTTAGCCACTCAACGGCTCGAAAAAAAATCAGGATCTGGTTTGCAACCGACAAATCTGTTTTTAATACAGCTTTGGCTCCGTCGAACTGTTTTTTCCTATGCAAAAGTATTGTCTTCTGAAAGAACGCCAAGTACCACGTAGTTATCTGACAGGGATTTGACGGCAGCCTTCCACAGATTGCCCACAATCGGGGTATTCCATCAAATCCCTGTCATATTACTTGTCTCATCTTTCTATGGGAAGACCACCTTTCTTGCAACGTAAAAAACAATTCCCGACGGAGCAGTAGCTTCGATAAAAGGGAAAAGAATAATAAGAGTTTAACGGTTTAACAGTGAGAAAAATGAGAGAACGAGATTATAACATCTGCAAGGTAGAAATACCGATGTATGAAAGGTATGACAAGGCCGTCGAGAATAACGACGCTGAAGAACTGGCTTGGTTCGCTCAGTTTGGCTCTGAGAAATGGGAATGCCAGATGATTACCAATGCCAGGACATACGAGCAGTACCTGATGTGTGGCTACAAAGAGAAACCTGTTTTTAATGAATATGGGTGGCTTGAAAACGGTAATTGCATGAGCTTGAAAGAAAAGTCTGAACATATTCAAGTGTTCAAAGATGGCACCTTCAATGCTGAAATCATGTTGCTGCAACATCCTAACGGCAAATGGATTGGCACTTTATGTTATAGCCTTTCCATCTGTGGAGGAGGCTCTTACCCCAGCATCTGGGAAAAGCAGTACGACACAAGAAGAAATGCTCTGAAGGCAACACTTGACAAGCTCATTGGCTATGTGGAAAGCAGCACTGTCCAAAAAGACCGAAAGTATTTGCCGCTGATAAAGAAAATGCGTGCTTCGACAGGCCAGTTATCACTATTCGACGATTTTTAATAACATGTTTAATCGGAGGGATGAAACAAGCCCTCCACAATACCTAAACAAGATGAACAACATTTTTACAGACAATCCGGACTTCTACCCGACACCGAGAGAGGTCATTGAGAGAATGATGATGGACGAAAGCGTCTGTGGCAAGACTGTTCTTGAGCCATCGGCTGGGAAAGGCAACATCGTGGACTGGCTCAATGAAAACGGAGCAGCACAAGTCATCGCCTGTGAGAAAGACCCGAACATCCGCAAACTGCTGAACGGAAAATGTGAAATCATTGCTGATGACTTCCTTTCTGTCACGTCCGAGCAGGTAAGCCACATTGACTACATTGTAATGAACCCGCCATTTAGCGAGGGTGCCAGGCATATCCTCCATGCCTTTGACATCGCACCGGCAGGATGTACTATTGTGGCATTATGCAACGATGATAACCTCGAAAGAGGATGGCGATACGAGAAAAACAAGCAGCTTATAGAGACAGTGGAACTCTATGGGCGCAGGGAGTATCTCGGGGGCGTGTTCAGCAAGGCAGAGCGTCAGACTAATGTACATGTGGCGCTTCTAAAACTCTATAAGGAGGGCGAAGGAAAAGATGAATTTGCTGGCTATTTCTTCTCACAGGTGGATGAGGACATCGCAAACATGAATGAGAGGGAAGGAATCATGCAATACAACATCGTGCGTGACCTTGTAAACCGATATGTGGCGGCAGTGAAACTCTTCGACGAGACACTGGCAGCAGCCAACAAAATCAATGAGACCGCCAAATATCCCGATGCTGAGGGTTATGACTACATCCCCATCAAATTCGGAACCATGACAGGAGGCTACAGCGGTGATGAGAAAGTGGTCACGCATCAGCAGTACAAGAAAGAACTCCAGAAATACTACTGGCGCATTATTTTCAAGAAACTGCACATGGAGAAATATGCAACGAAGCAACTTCGAGAACAGATTAACCGCTTCATTGAGCAACAGACCAACGTGCCTTTCACCATGGGGAACATATATCGTGTTATCGACATGGTGATACAGACCAACGGACAACGGATGAAAACAGCGTTGCTTGAAGCCTTTGACCTTATCTGCTCCTTCTCGGCGGATAACAGCACCGCAGGGGAAAAATGGAAAACCAATGCGAACTACATGGTCAATCGCAAATTCATAGTACCGTATATGTGCAAAGGCTATCACGACCGCTATGTGTTTCATGGCACAGGTTATGGCGGTTATTGCACGAAGAACGGCAAGGAGGCATATCCCACGGTGCAGTTAGAGGGTTACAACATCGAGCAGCTGGAGGATGTCTGCAAGGCTTTGTGCTACATCACAGGCACTAACTATGACAATGTTTCGGGATTACACTGCCACCATGACCGCGAAGCATGGGGTGAGTGGTTCGTATGGGGATTCTTCCGTTGCAAGGCATACAAGAAAGGAACGATGCACTTTGAGTTCCTTGACGAAGATGTGTGGTATAAGTTCAACTATGAGGTTGCCAAACAAAGAGGATGGGCTTTGCCGAAGATAATCGTCTGCCGACAGAAGATGCACATGAGCGCATAAAAGAAGCAAGGGAGGTCATCATATCGGTGGCTTCCCTTGCTCATAGTTAGTATTATTTAAAAGTCCAATAAATCAAATTAACTAAATCGTTATGAACTATCCAATTATTGGTAACACATTAATTAGTTAATTAGTTGATTTCTAGTAAGATGCATAAAATGGCCACATCTTAATACTCGCCATATTATCGTTAGGCGGATAAGAAAGCATCCAATTGTTGCTTTGCAAATCTTCCAATGACACATCATATCTGGCAATAACAGCCTCTTGTGGACTGACATCAGCATCCACTTTCTCTGCATCGAACACAAAAATCATCAACGTGTCAATGGACTTATAATTATTATTCTTTCCAAATTCATACTCATAGCCAGTACTACGTAAATATTTAGAAATAGTCTTTGGCTCGACCAAGTTGCTTTTCTTTGGCCAGAATCGATACTCTAATAATGAAATAGTATCTGGATAACTCTCCAACTGTTCAATATAGACTGAATAAATGGAATTATTTGCGAATTGAATAAAACAATGATTCACTTCACTTTCATGATAACATCTGGTTGATGCTAAAAGAATTAGAATTGAAATTAAAGATACAATTATTCGTTTCATTGAATCAAAGATAGATTGAGTTGTTTAACATACGATGAATATGAATCAGATCGATTAACGAGATTGAGACCGATATGAGATTTGTTTTCTTTATTCTTCTCTGTAAGCCTAAGGTTCTGTTGATGACTATTAAAATGGTTAATTATCCACTGCGTATCGTCAATTGGGTTAAAACTGAAATTCCAATACTCATACCTGAATAAAGGATCATGGTTCATATAAAACTTTAATGCTCTTTTATTAGCATCCTGTTCAATTGCAAAATGATCATGTTTTGGCCCGTGATGAATGGCATAATCAATCAAACTGGGTATAGCATATCCATATAGATAGATAGGTCCAACACTTTGACTCTGTAAATAATGGCCATATTCATGTTGGAATAGACTATCATGATACGGGTCTGCAGAAATATCTCTGCTACCATTAATAAAACTACCTAAAGTGAAGGCCCCCCATCCGTCGATTGTGTGTTCTATTACAGTTGCTCCACCATAATAAGAAATACTTCTAACAAAACCATAAAAATTTGCTAAGTTTCCGATAAGATATCCAAGAGCTGTTTGTGTGAATTCTCCCAAAAATCGTGATGCGATTTGCTTAAAGCTCCCTTTAAACCATCCCATGTCCATTTTCCACGAATTTACAGTTCTTTTCCAGCTATAATGACTTACATTGAAACCATGCTTAACGATATTAATAAACAAGTCCGTGATAGCGTTGGCAATGGTGAAAATGAATAACTCGCCGTCGGGGTCAGTAAACTTCAACGGGTTATTCATGCAGTAAGAATAGCGATTGAAGTTTTGAGTGTTGTCGGGGGTCTGGATAATTGGGTCAGGACTGAGGAAGCGGCCAACAGCCGGGTCATAAAGCCGGGCATTCATGTTGATTAAACCAAACCATGGCAAATGCTCATGACCCGTGTAACCGCGGCCCAGCAACAGTTCAGGCTGGTTGTCGGGACTGTAAACCGATGCCGTCAGAGGATCCCTCAGCTGGCCCCATGCCGTGTAAGCCAACTCCTGCAGCACAACACCTGTTGTGTCAATCACATGGGTGATGCTCCCCAGGTTATCCCGAAGGACATGGACCAACTGCCAGCTGCTTTCGCCGTAGTCCCTGAGCAATGCAGCAGGGGCGCTATATGGTGAACCACCCAACCATAAAACGCTCTTATACGAAGTAACATTGCCATCAGTCTTACTGAACTCGTTGTACTGCTGGTCATAATATTCACACTCGAAGCGGTATGCCTCAGGGCCTGTTACGACCATGGCAGCCCTTGTCTTATCGCCATAATAGCTGAACGTGGCAGTGTAGCCGTTCTCACTGATAGTGTCAGGCAACTGCATGGCATTGAAATGCAGGTATTGGTCACGCATCGGGATGGACAACCCTGGCGATGTCAGTTCTTTTATGCCATATGGCAATGACGGATCGTAACCGTACTGGCCGGCATCGGTTCGTGACAGAATGTTGCCTTTACCGTCGTAAAGCGTCTCCAATTCACTCAAGCAAGACATCCCGTCATAAAGGGATATGTCGGTAAGACGGTTCATGCCGTCATAGCCGAATGATTCACTCAACATCGTAAGCCAATCGAGACGTGATGACATATTACCCGTCTCGGAATCGTAAGTATAAGCAATATCCTGCTTAGTTGTATTTGTATTATTGACACAAAAGACAGTCCGTCTATTTGAGACGTTTCCACGAAGGTCATATGACAATGAAGTCTCCAACTTCCCTAATCCAACTTTTGTCGGCAGGAATCTGGAATTCTGCTTCCTCAACGTCCATATGGTGTCTCCAGTATTCAATGTGATGGATGTCAAATGCCCGTTAGAATGGTTGTAATTCTCGCTGCAAATATGAGAATTATTTTTGAAATACGCAACAGATGAAAGCTGATCACCTGTATATGAATATGTTTTCTTAAAACCGTCGATAATTTCAGTCGACAGTCGCCTTTGATTGTTATATGTCCACGTCTTGGAGTGTCCATTGCTGCCAGTCATAGAGGTGGGCGCATTCCACTTGTCATAAGCAAAGGTGACGCTCAATCCGTCGCTGAACGTGCGACTAGTCAAAAGACCCTTCTCGTTATAGACGCTAGCCACACTCTTGCCCCGTGCGTCCGTCTCACATTGGACGTTCCCGTTGTTGTCGTACGTTGTAGTTCTGCATCCTGCACTGGGGTCATTAATGGATGTCCTTCGACCGTACTGGTCATATCCAAATGTGGTCGCAATAATGCCGCCCACACGGATTTCGCTTGGCTGCCCATCGGGGCGCAGCGTATATTCAATGCGGCCACCGCCGTCATTCACCTCTACCAGGTTGCCCAACTCATCAAAAGTGCGAGTTGAGGTCACTCCGTCGATAGTTGAAGTCGTCGAAAGATCCGAGTAGGAATAAGTGTCAACATGCTCATCAGGATATTCTTTCTCAACAAGTCTGTCAAACGCGTCATAGGTGTATGTTACCCATTGAGAAGGAGACGAGGAGAGGGTGGGTTGGGATGTGCCCACTAAACGACCCAAGTCATCATATTCATAATATACATTGCTCCATCTGTCGTCAAACCTTTGCTGGGCGCTTTGCACCTTCCTACCCAAAGCATCAAACCACGTTCTCGATGCAGCATGGCCGGTTTCTTTGTTCTCTACCATGATGAGGGCATCTGAACTGTCATCGTCAACCCAGGAATAAGTAAATGTCTTCTGGATTCCGTCTGGTGTTGTCACAGTGTCTTGGCGACCGAAGGTGTCGTAATGATATAATGTGGTCTGTGGCTGTAAATCAAGGAGATTAGGACCGATTACGACAGACGGGCCATGCCCGTTCACTCCATCCGAGCCACCCATTGGCCCTACCGGGTCCATGGGAATAATGGGAAAATCATTTTCATCTGGGCGGACTATCAGTTCTGGCTTAATCTTTGATTGGATGATGCCAAAGTCACCATAGACCATAGCATTGTATATTCCTTTTTCGTCGCGGATGCCCTTTGGTATGCGACTTGAACCCTGATAATCGATGTAACGTTTAAGCTCTGTTCCCGAATAGGCTCGAGTCTTGATGCGCGTTGGGCGTTTTTGGCTGTCATACTTGACAATCTGCGTTGAAACGGGACTTTGCTCGGATCCTCGCCAGGTGATTATCGTATCGGGCAACCAGTCTGAATTGTATTTTGTTGTTCGTCCGCTAGTGATTGTCTGATTGTCGCGGGAGACCGACTCAATGTGGCTGAGCTCGGCTCCGATAATCCAGTTGTTACCAGTGTCAAGGTTCTGATAAGTGTTTGTTACCGTCTTTGTGAGGCCACCAGATGTCGTTGATTCAAACAACACGTTTCCATAGGAATCGTATGTGTAAGCGCCAGAAGTTTCGACGCCAGTAATCAGGTCGGTCTTGTCTACGTTTGAAAGTAGAACCTTGATGCGTTTGTCATTACTCAATGCGGTCTGATAGGTGTAACAGCTCTGTTCTCGGGAAGACATCACTGAGACTGGGACTCCATAATTCTCAGGGTTGAAAGTCTGGATAGTGGACTCATTGCGTAGTAAATCATATGACGAAACACTACGAAAGCCACAAAAGCCCAGTCCTTGTCTGTGTATTGTAGCATTTTGATATTCAAATAGTTTGCTGCTTTCAGTCAAATCTTCTGCACGTTTAATGAATGAACTGCACACGAACATTCCACCTGCATAGGTAGCGTATGGGAAAACAGTGTTAAAACCTGGTGAGTAATACTCACTTTGATATAATTGCTTATATTCCAAGTTAGTAACACAGCCTCGACTATCTACAAAGTCTGTCATTAAAGCATCCATTGTTTTTGGATTTGAGCAACGGAATAAATCATATTTCCCTCCCGTCTTAACAGATACTACATAACTATTACTACTCTGACCGAAAAGACTCATTGGCACAAGTATTGATGGACTGCGGCGATCAAGGGAATAAGTACTGCTTACAGTTCCATTTCTCAATGTATATATCGTAGAATGTGTTCCATATAATTCATGATCAATCAGTTCATTGATATGTTCATTTTTATAGTATTTCATTATATCCGTCTGACCATCTTGATCATAGTCTAAGCTCATCCAATCAGTTTTGTCATCAGACTGCAATCCAGTCGTTTGCATAATAAATGAACCATCGCCTTTTGAAAGATATGATTTGACGTTCCTATTATCTATATCAGGAAGAAAAATTAAATCGGTATTCCCATCACCATTGACATCTCCTACTTCGATTCTATAATCATGGGCTTGTGACAAAGTAACACTTTGTGAATGGCTCTTTGTCATTACAACAGAACCAGCTTGATCGTATGAAAACCGATAAATGTCTAAACCAGAGTTCGTAAGAATACACATCTCAAGTTTTCCATCTCCATCAAGATCAGTAGCCAACAATCTGTCACTATTCCGAACTCGCTCTTTATTTTCTTCTTCATTGTATTGATTCCCATAAATATACATTTGAAAACCATCAAGATCACCATAGCATTTTGTGGTCCCTTGATCAAGGTCAATCATCATAAACTTCGCTGACGCTTCAACAAGATTCAGAGGATTTGCTGTGCGGCACAAGATCACCTCATCTTTGCCATCACCTGTAAAATCACCAGACATGTATTGCGTAGGCCAAATTGAAGAATGTCCGCTACGATGCAATGCGTTGAAACTACGGTTTATGGTTTTGATATTAAACAATCCACTAAAATGATGTTGATACACCTTAAATTGCACATAATCAGAGTCGTTTTGAACACGTTGGTTAACTTTAACTAATTCTTCGCCATGGATTCCGTCAACATCCGAACAAAAAGCACTAACAAATCCATCTCCCAGACTCAGAAAATCGCTTTTACATGCATCTCCATTCAAATCATAATTAATTATTAGTGTATCATTATCGCTATAATCATTCCAAACTCGATGATATTGCCTAATATAATAATGTCTCTTATTCGGATAAATGATAATCGCATCGTCTTCAGTTCCATAATCAAGTTTACCACGAAACGCCATAAACCTATCAGGACTACTAAAGTTAAAATAACCCGATAAATTTTTATTAATATTGGAGTCAGACCAATTTGTTGAATTATCTCCCTGATAATAAAAATGCAAAGGATTTACAGCATTCCCCACACTATCCAACATGTCAACCTGCGCGAGTGGAGCAGTAATGTCGTCATTACGATATGTCATGATATATTGCCGTAATAGGTTTTCATGACATTTGACATCTATTTGTACTAGTTTTTTCCGATAGACAAACGGGATGCCATCTATATATGAAGTTTGTTCGTTTTCGGCATCTTCATAAATAAAATTCAAAGAGCGACCTTCTCCATATTCGATGCTTTTAATTTGTTTAAGGTTGATATCATTGTAATAAGAATAAGATATAGCTTTTCCATCTAAGCCTGTATTATTACTAAGGTACCATTTAGTGTAATATCCACTTGAGATATTATAATTATTGATAGACCCGTCAGGCAAGAAAACACGGAAACTGTTGGTTCCGTTTAATTCATGTACAACTTTAATGTTACCCGTTTGGGTAAGAAAAACTTCTGTGGAATCGTTAGATTCTTGCAATATCAGCCTATTGCCATCCAACGCCCATGGACCACAAGAATGATTTTTACCTGATGAATTCCCATCCGTAAAATAATTTTTATTTACAGGTTCAATGCAAGACAAACCGGATATATTCCAATCCTGCCCCATACAGGTAAAACCACCCTGACTATTGTATCTTATCGCAATCTGCGGTGCTAATTCATAATTGGATGCAAAAGTCTCAATTGGTATAATTAGTTCAACTTGTCCAGCTTCAGTCGTTCCAAGCTCATAAGGTATATCTCCTACTATTCTTGTCTTATCTAACGTATAATTAATCATGTTAGACGAATGTGCGATCTTAGGAACCATTTGATTCTCTAGTCCCGTCTCTTGAAGTAACGTATCAATGACAGCAGAAACAACTTGACTACTGTCGAAAGTCGGTTTTAACATGTCTTCAACTGTCCATTGAGCATGCAATGGAGTTACTTGCATGGTCATTGCTACGCACAACAATATCAGTTTTATAATGTGTCGTTTCATAATGCTCACTGTTTTATGATTTTAAAAGTTTCAACATTAGAGTTGATTTCAACGGTCAATAAGTAAATTCCGCTGGCATATCCACCCATTGACAAATCAGTACGTTGAGAAGTTATATTGCCTGTGTCTAACACATTACCTTGCACACTGATGAGAGTGTACCTCATAGATGCTTTTTCTACATCAATAGCTGTTGATATAGTAACCACATCCGATGTGATGGTTGGCGATACAGTTAGATTGACGGTTCTCAAATCTTTCTTTGGGGACTGATAGGGCTGAGGTTCAACAACGATTCTACCAATTCGGTTGCCAGCTGCATCATATTGATATTGAAAATAATAATTTTCAGCATCAATTATACTGCAATATGTGACAATCATTAACAATACCATGAATAGTTTTTTCTTTTTCATGCTCATAATGACTAATATTAAATAATACTTTATTGTTTATTTAGTTTTTTATCGGTTAAATCTGTTAGAAAAAGTCGCCCACTTATCAATGCACTGGTTAAGATTATGTCTGAAAAGCATTCCACAATAAGCGCAATCGACAACAGGACAACCAGCCCGGTTTACGATTATCAGATTAACCCAAGAACTGTTTAGAGTCGTCAATTGGCATTTTGTACATTGTGCCCGAAAGCTCGGCAAACCATGAAGCGTCGATTTGTGGCAGGCAATGCACAAAATGCCAACGATTTCCAGACACATGCGGCTCATCACCTGATGACCATCACAGGGCTCCTCATAGAGGCAACCGTTCGTCGAAGGCTCCATGTCGGCGGCCGCATGTGCCGGAAGAGTACCATGCGTCAGTCGATGATCTCGAAAGTGCCACCAAAATAACTGCCGTTGTACGTGATGACCAGATAATAGGTCCCACTGTCAAACAGCCCGAGGTCAATGGCCTGGATGCTGGAGTTCTGGAAGCCCAATACTCCCTGGGACTCCAATCCCTCGTTCTCGTTGAAGATATAATAGGTGTACTCACCTCGCGTCATGTCCTCAACGATCAGCTCCCGGAGCACATCGTCATAAACGACGCTCAAAGGGATCTCCAGCCCCCGAGAAGGCTTGGGGTTGTTCCCTATCAGCGGAGGATCCTTCTGCTGAAGAGAAACAGGGATAGAATCAGCGACAGACAACGTGGTCATGCTCTGGATTGCAATGGCAATCAAAATCGCCCATAACTTAATGTTCTTTTTCATGCCCATACTCAATCTATATTTTAATATGTAAAACAAACAAAAATCTAGAACGCAAAGTTACAGGTGCTTTTCAAGGCTCAGAAACTTTTGTTGTTTCATTGTGTTTCTGGAATTGTTAAAATATGTTACCCCCCCCTATTTTTGGTGCTTAAATATTTATATTTCAGCTATATACAGAAACATGTATTTTTGGTATCTCTAAACCTCTTGTGGGGAGACGAGAAACACCGAGAAACAAATTCTGCCAAAAATTTGATTGTCCGAGCTCTTCTTTCTACCTTTGAGGCCGCAAATCAAAATCCGATATGAGAACAAAACAAGCCTTTTTCCGAATTCTGTGTGTTGCCAGCCTGTCCCTGCTCTTCTCGTGCTCCGACAAACGCGACTTGGAGGATTATGAGACAATCAGAATGATTGGTGATGAGAACCCAGACAAGGCCCTCGTCATGCTTGATTCGCTTGAAATCGAAATCCGCGAAATGAGTGAGTACGCTAAGTGCAAATATGATTTATTACGAATCAGACTGAATGACAAGGCGTACAACATGCCGACTTCAGATCTGATGATAAGAAAACTGATGAGCTATTTTGAGGATGAGGGATCTTTGAATGAGAAACAGGAAGTGTTCTACTATGCCGGAAGCGTTTACCGTGATTTGCAAGACACTCCGCAGTCTTTGGAGTTTTTCCTTAAATCAATAGAATATGCACAGAACAGAAGTGACTGCGATTCGATAATGATGCGCAATGCTTACTCAAATCTGAATGACCTTTACTACAGAGTCCAGAATTATGATGCTGCCGCCAAAGCGGCCCAAGACGAGCTTGAGATTTCCAAGAGGATGAACAAGGACATTATCCTTCCATACCTTCATCTTGGCACGGCACAGCTTGCCCGAGGCGATAAACGGCAGGCCAGGACAGCCTTTGACGCCGCCTTCGATGAAATAAAGCGTTCAAACAATCCTTCAGGACACCAGTATGAGCTTCTTTATCTGCTTTGTGACTATTCCCTTTTAAAGCAGGCCTCTAATGCAAGGGATTGTTTTTCTATGCTGGAGACAGACCCGTTAAGCGAGTTTTCGGATTTTCCGTGTATGGCATTCGCCAAATACTATGAGTTATGCGGCAAGACGGACTCCGCCATCGTTTACTGTAACCTGCTGCTGGACAAAGGGACTGACATCTATAATAAATATGACGCATCGAAACTCTTGTTCCGGATATACAACAGACTGGGAGACGCGGGCAATGCCTACCGGTCTGCGACGGTCTATATGGGGCTGAGCGATTCATTGGATTTCGGGAGGAGACAAGAGCTGGCGGCAACGGTAAACAATGAGTTCCAGTATCATCTGGACCAAAAGAAAGAACAAAAACTGAAGGACGAGAAAAAGAAATATAAGAATTCTCTTGTTTTTGTCGCATTGGCAGCAATAATGCTGGCAAGCGCCGCCTATATCCTTTATATCAGGAGGCGAAACAGGCATCTGCAGGAAGTGCTGTCGCTCTCGGCGGAATTGCAGCAAATGTCGGATGACGAAAAGCTGCTCCGCAAGGACATTGAACAGAGGGAAAAAGACCTGGAGAAATCGAGGAGATCATTAGAGAGGACAACAGATGAGCTCATCAACGTGAAAGGCGAGCTCCAGCGGGTCAGTGCTGAACTGTCTGGATATGAAGAGACCCTGAAAGAAAAAGAGCGGCAGCTGTCGGATAAGATGGAACAGAACAGGACCTTCATCAAACTGCTGCACCAGTCCGAGCTGGAGAGCAAGGCGGAAGACGTCATCTATGCCATCAGGCAATCTTCGGCAGGCAGGAAAGACATGAGCCAGGCGGACTGGAAGCAGCTCTTCCAGGCGGTCGACCAGCTTTACCCGACGTTCCATGGCAGGGTGTCGGCTGAACTGGGACGCGAAATGACAGAGCAGAAGATGAAGGTGTGCTACCTCATGCGCATCGGCCTGTCCAACCCCCAGATACAGGGCATGACCAACCTCTCGCGCGTCACCGTCTGGAGGTGGGTGAAGAAATTTGACTGGGTAATGACGAATGATGAGCATGACAGCCCACACCATAACGATCATAGCAAAAAATAGATGGTGCATCAATTAGTGGTTTTAGTTTTTTTCATGGTTTGAGATCAAATGATTTCTTATGAGGACAAACAAGAGTTCTATTCATACTTCAAGAACGACCTATTGTGTATTATCTATTTCTTTAACATACTTGCAATATTGGGGATTCGACTTTTTCAACTATGCACTTTGAGTTTCGTGACGAAGATGTGTGGTATAAGTTTAACGATGAGGTTGCCAAGCAAAGAGGATGGGCTTTGCCGAAGAAAACCGTCAGCCGGCAGAAGATGCACATGAGCGCATAAAAGAGGCAAGGGAGGTCATCATATCGGTGGCTTCCCTTGCCTATCTTACTTTTTGTTGAACTCCTGTATCTCCTTAATCATGTCCTTCACATCTTGATTGACTTGAAGAAAATTTGAATACAAGATACGCTCGCGCACCTCTGGGGAGTCGAAATGATAGAACTGAGGAATGGGATAATTGGCATAGTCGGCTTCTTCTCTCGAAATCTCCGCCATATCAAAATTGGTCTTGCAGAAGAATTTGGAAGTCTGGAACTCCTCAGACTCCTGTATATCCATGCTGTCATTCCTTCCTGTCTTGGTCTTCACAAAGTCTCTTGCCGTCTGTCCGCAAATCCAGCCAGTCGGCATGTCGGCAATCTTTGAACCAGGCACAAGGCTGTCCATATTTTCATTGAGATTGACAGAAGTGCGGTCACGGTCGATGGTCACACCTTTCTTCAGTTGTACGACCTTGCCAAAGATGTCGTTAGACAACCATTCAAGGGTTTCCTTGGCTCTGGCGGAGCCGCTGACCACGTTACCAACGGTAGTGATAATCTTCTGCATACCGGTCTTGCCGTAGTCAGCTTCCAACTGTGGCAGCTCCTGAAAGCCCAACGCCACGCTGACTTTGTTGCTTCGGGCTGTACCGATCAAACGGTCGATCTTGTGGAAATACAACGTCGGCAGCTCATCGACGATGATGCTCACCGGAACGTTCTTGCCTTGGCCCGTATTGACCCGTGTGACGAGACGGTTCAATATCAAAGCATTCAACGCACCGATGATGCTTTCCATCTCAGGATCATTGGCGATGAGCAAGTAGCTGGGATGCTTGGGATCTGACACCTTCAGGTCGAAGTCATCGCCATCCTTATGGAATATCCAGTATGATTCCTTGGTAGCCAGGCGGGAGGTAAAGACACGCAAAGTACCAATCATACCTTCCAACTGCTCCATTGCCTTGTTCTCAAAGGCTGTCTTGAAAGGGCCAAGCAGAGGCGCCACTTCGGTATCGGTCATCAGCACTTCAAAGATTGTTTCATAGCTCTCATTGAGGAAGGAGAGGATATGAGGCATGTCGCTGTACTTACCCAACCAATAGGCAGGTGTGGTGACATTGCCCATCGCATCGCGGACTACACCTGTGGGCTTTATCATTCCTGTTTCCGAATCAATGGTCTTGTCATAGTTCAACTCCTTACCGTTCTCATCATACGGACGTTTCTCGTAATTACAGAAGAAATAGATGCAGGCTGCCAAGAAGTTGACGGCAGAAGTCTGGAAGAACTGGTCGCTGCCTCCACCTCCCTCTTTCTTGCCTTTCTGCAAGGATTCCAGAAGGGTCTCGGCAGTCTCACTGGCAGCGGCAAGGTTGCTAATATACTTCAACTGGATGGGGTTGACACGGCGACTGTACTCGACATTCACGAAGTTGATGATGTTGAACTGACATCCTTCAGGCGTGTTCCCGGCTTTCTTGTTGATACGATAATGGTAATAGAGCTTCTGGGCAAGCGTGGGGAACTTGTAATCATAAACCACCATCGCAAAGCCCTTGGCACTGTGCTGACGGATGAACGGCTCGATAATGCTGAAAGTCTTACCCGAGCCTGGTGTGCCGACGACCCATGTGCCTCGGAAAGGATTGATGACATTAACCCATCCCTTGCGGAACTTACCCTTATAATAGTAGCGCATGGGGATATTGACGCTGTACTTGTTTTCTACCTTTTCTTCCATCTGCTCAAAGCTCTCGTTCTCAAAGTTGAAGCGGTCTTTCAACAGACCATCTTTCAAATACTTGGAGATGTTATCAAGAGCTACATGAACGAGCACCGTGCCGACAACAGACATTACAAAGTATATCCATGTGCTGCTGTGGAGCGTGAAGAATGTGGGATTCCAACGGCGGTTGAAGACCCAGACGGAGAAGAACATCAAAACGGCACCAAAGGTAATGGGATAAATGACCATCTGCTTGGCATTGAACTCCAGATGCTTTTTGTTCCTGGTGCCGACGCAGGTGACACATATCATCAAGAACGTCATGATCTTGCTGCGGAGCATATGACCGTCCTGATAGACATCCATCAGTTTCAACCTGCCATGCAGATCAAGGAAGATGCCTCCCCAGAAGTCCAAAAGCTCTGGGGCTATGGCGTACTCGAAGAACTCCACGACCAAGGAGATATAGATGAATGTACGGAATACCTTGTACAGCGTCTGTAGGTCTTTACTCTCTTCCATCATGGCTTATCTCTGCTCTTCTTTGTTGAGACGTATCATCAGAATAGGACGCACTGGAAAAGCCGAATGCTTGTCGGTGCTCTCAAAACGACCTGAATAAAGACTGAAACGCCAAGCCCTGTCTGTGGTGGCTACCTCACATTCGGTACTGGTCCAGTACCAACAATCCACATTGTCAATGGGAATGATGTCACCGCCACATCGCTCTATGGTTTGATTGACAACACTTCTGGTCACAAAGAGCTTGTACATCTCGCTTACAGACGGTATGAAATATTTGTCCTGAATGCTCGCGGCAACGGGTGACGCTATCTTGCCATAACGCATGGCTGTAGTATTCGTCTCGCCATCACAAGCACTGATGTCGGCAGACGTTCCTTGTGTCACATAGATGGTGTCGGGATTGCAGAATGCATTCGCTGGGGAATCTTTCAGACTGACAGCGTAGGCAACACCCGAGGTGGCATCTGTGGCATCGATATAGAAAAGAACAGCTTCAGGGATGTTTCCATCAGCAATGCAGCGCTCATAAGTGTTCACCGAGCCATTGCTGCAATAGACCATGCCCGGTTGCCAGGAATGCCACGAAAAATCCTCCTCAAAATGCTCGTCACAAGAGGAGAGGAACATGGTAGCCACAATAGCAACTAACCAATAATGGATAATTCTTATCTTCATAGTCTATCCGTTTTTAACGTACCCCTGTAGGGAGTTTGATACCCAATACAAATCCTGTACGGAACAGATCCTGACCGTTGATGCACACATCAGTCTTTACCTGCCAGTAGAGATGCCAGCCATGGCGGAGAACATAGTTATGCTCGTAGCCGACATGCGCCCAGCCAACGAACTCATGCGTGTCACTGCCGGCACTGGCACCAAGGCGCAAACTACCGTACTTGTTTTTTGAACGTGCCACACAAGGCTTGTATGCAATTCCCAAGCCCCATGTACGGTAATTGTTCCAAAAAGAGTCCTTTGTGACATGACCGGCTTTCTCGTCTTTTATCCACTTGACATAGCCATTGGCAAAATACTCCCATGCATTATGACTCTTGGTCTCATGTTCCACAGCAAGGGTGGCATCCAATCCGCTCTCATAAAGCGCGCCAATCCCCAACGTGAGTCGGTTGCCATGGCTCTGCGCCCTACCCGTTACTGTCATCAACAACATGACAGAGACAAGCAACAGTTTGAAAAAAAGTTCTTTTTCTCTCATGGTCGAAACGGTTTAGTTTTCCATCAACAGGACATTGTTGAACGAATCTGCATTCAGCACATCTTCGTACTCAATGCTGAGACTTATCGTGCGGCCACTGATCTGCTGCTCGCTGAGTTCGATGGTCAGCATCTTGTCATTAGGGAAGGTCATCTTCTTCAGGACTATGACGTTCCTGTAACCGTAGCGGAACGACCGCGTGGGGTCAAGGACAAGTTCAGGAATCAGCTCTATGGTCTGGACGGTCGTGGACTTGGCGGTTTTCTTGTCATTGAGTTTCACTCTCAGCTGATCGATGTCAAAACGGATGTTTGTTCTGTTATCCACCGAGAAGTCGATGAAGAAATACTCACCGACACTGTAGATATTGTTTAGACGCATGACCATTCTGTCTCTCTTGGTAGAGACATTGCGGACGCGCGCAGGTGATGCCCATATCTGACGGGCATAGCGGGTCATGTCTTCTGTTGACATGCTGATGGCTGGGTTATTGTATGGTTCGCGTTCATCCAACGTGATGGTTTTCTCCGTCACCGCCTCGTCCATACGGGAGGTGTAAATAAGAGCATACTGGCTGCGGTAGCGTTCCGTGACTATGGTAACGACCGCCAACACATCACCGTCGTGATGAATCTCAATGCCTTCCTTGGGCTTCAGACGGACGATATTTCTGATGGGTTGGTCACCAGCTACCTTATCGGTACTGATGTCCACGAAGCGGACGGGTTCACTGGCCGTAATGACGGTCGTGACATTCTCATTGATGGTAAGATATTGCATATCATCCATCGTTTTCTGTGCCATGACAGGCACGGCGGAGAGCAGCGCAAGGGCTGCCAAGCCGAAGATACTTGATCGTTTCATATTGATGCTCATTTTGTTTGTTTCTTTTCCTTAGAATTAATCAGATAGACCTGTGTGCCATATTTGATATTCACTTTATTTTTACGGATACCTTTGGATATGGCATTGGCGGTCTTTTGGTATGCGTTCTGCAGGGCTTGCATTCCCCATCGTCCCATGCTGCTTGTCGCTGAGCCGTCATTGATACTCATGCTTTGGCTCATGGCACCGCTCGCCACATCCTGAGTGGTTTCCCTGAAACTGCTGCGCGGGACATACAGGCCTTCCATGCCATCGGTGTCGTAGATGCTGAGATTGACTTTAACCAATTCATCATTGACAAGGACGATCTTGACCGTTCCCTTGACTCGCTGCTGGCTGAAGCCGCTCATGATGCAGAAGAGATAGCTGCCTTTCGGGATGGTCCGCTCGCCGATGTCAATGTCATCAAGCAGACGGAGACGTACCCGGCTGCCATCAACGGCCTTGACATCCTCATCGACAATGGCCTTAATCAGCTTGTGCTCCGGCTCATTGGTAATGATGGTGTTAAAATAGTCGGAAGTTTCTTTTAGGGTCTTGACAACTTCCTCAGGTTCGGCCTCTTCCGCTATCTCAGTAACGGCTTTCTCGTTGACAGTTACCAGGCCATTAGTTTCTTCTTTGCTTTGGGATACTGGTTCATCATCGGCATCGGCATGGCTGTCGGTCGCACTATTCATGCCCGACACCTGACGCTGACCTTGTTGGCGGGCGTCTTCCAAAGCCCTGCGGAGACTTTCCAGCGTCTCATCTTCCTCGGGAGTGTTGCCGTCTGGCTGCTCGTCGGTGAGGTTATCATCCAATGCTTGCTGCTGTCGCATCTGCTCCTGCAACTGACGCAGCTTCTCCATGGATTCCTGTGCCTGTCGGCTGCTCTGGTCCATGGCCGCCACCTCGGCATCAGAATACTGTGAGGTGTATTCTTCCTTCATGTCTTCTCCACCACGTTCGATATTCTCGACGGCTGACTCATCTTTGATTTTGCCGAAGTCGTTGAGCATGTTGGTGTATTTGTCACCAATGCCGTCGCCCTTAATGTTGGCATCAGGCAGTTTGTCATTGAAAAACTCGGTGGTTTCCAGGTTGGACTTGTCGACCTCTACCTTCTCCGTACCAAATAGCCGAATGACAAAGAAACCCAAAAACAGGATGGGGACATACAGGATGGCAGGAAGCATGTACTTGGGCTGCCGGAAATTGATTTTATCGAAAGGCTTCATATTCGTCTGTTTGATGTGGGTTATTATTTATGTTGTCTTTATCATTCTCTGGTTGCTGTGGCGCATGGTGACGCTTGAAATGCAGCTGCTGCTCCTGCCGCTCGACAGCACTGGAGGGCTGAGGACGGTACTTCACCGCTTGCGTCATGCGGTACAGGCTAAGGCCCACGCTGAATAGCACAAAGGAGAAGACGAGGGCAAGAAACAGCTTGGTGTGCCTGGTGGCAAACCGTTGCACACAGGCGGCACCTTTGTCGAGTTTCAGGGCCTGGGCGAAGGTCTTGCCTGCCGCCACATCTTTCTCGTACCGCTCCTTGTACTTCGGGTCATCCTTATCGGGGACTTCCTCCCCAAATAGTATTTTCTTAAATTTCATATTATTGTGCGTTTAATAGTTTGACTTCGTGCGCTGTTCAAGGTCTTTGTTCAGAATCGTGCGCCAGTTGACTATAAGCAAGCCATGCGGATTGTTTTCAGTTCTCGGCACACGTTTCAGGTAGCCCTCTGTAACGAGTTCACGCATCAACACTGATGTCCTGCGTTCGATACGTTGCCGGCCATAGTAGGTGAACGACATATTCTCCTCACTGAAGCGGATGCTGTCACAGAAAATGCTGAAAACGGCACTCGTCCCCATGATATTGCCATAAAAGCCTTTCTCCTTCAAAGCGTTGTACTGGGCAAGACCTGACTCATCTATGAGATACATGGCCTTCTCCATCGTGTACTTGATATACTTGTCATCGGGTGCCAAAGTAAAGAAGTAATGATGGAACATTTCCACATGGCTCTTGGCTTCCACGTCAAGGGTCTCTTCCATCGTGCTTCGGTTGACGAGAATCGGCACATTGCCGTCCAGGACATACACCTTCTGTTGTGCATCACTGACCATTCCTCTGGCTGTCCAGATGCTACCGAGGGAAATAACCACACAACCAACAAGAAAAAGGCTGCACAGTATCAGAACCAGTTTAATCTTATTTTCTAAATTTTTGATAACCATAACATGAATGCATTAAATTAGACTCCTACTAAACGCCCTGCGGACTGGCGCATGGACGTGGCAATCCCTTCTCCGAAGCTACGGGTGGAGAAGGCCGTATCACCCTCTGGTATCATCCATGCGGCAAGGTCTGGAACGAGGTTCAGACACTTGAGGGCAACGACACTGGCAGCCATCAGATAACCCGCTGAGAAGAAAGCGTTCTGCAAGTAATTGACCACCGTCTCATCAGATGCCGTGACCGCAGCAAGGTCATTGTATTGTATGTTGATGACAATATCGAAGAGCAAAAGGACATAGAAACCGACGAAGTAAAGCATCGCACCGTAGAAATGGACGGTGAGATACCTGATGATCCACTTTGCCCAGGCTCCTTCCCACTTCGGCAACAAGGAGAATGCCCACTGGATAGGTCCGAAAATGGTGAGCATACCCAACAGGATCTGCTGGCAATAGATGGTTCCCCACCAACCGATACGGAAAGTGATTAACGCGATCAGCATGATGATCTTGTCAGCAAGCATGACCAAACCAGCCGTGGTGCTGGTCATCTCTGCCTTGACAATATTCTTTTCATCCTCAGCGGCAGCATCGGCATCAGTGACATCCTGCACACTGCTCTGTGTGAGCAAGGCGCTGACGGCGTTGCTAGCTGCCTTGATCGTGGATATGGGATCGGCGGCTTCATCGCCTAACTGATACATGAGCTGCTGCACGTCCTGCATCCTGTCCTCTACCTGTGCCGCCTCAGCCTCATAAAGGTCATGGGTATAACTACCTATGGCATTGGGGATATAACTGAGGAAGTCCAAAGCGCACCAGGTGCTGCTGCCTCCGGCCATTCCCGTGTCAGAAGGCGGGTACCACCAACAGAGGACTATGCTTACCGCCAGTGGCTTGAAAAGTTTCATCACATCCAGCGGCTCACGTTTGACCATCATCTTGTAAGCCATGTGGGCACAGATAATGATAGCAAAGAGTCCTGCCAAAGCCATGGACATCTGGAGAATCCACCAGAAAGGCCCTTGGCCGCCTGTGAACGTGGCATCGGTCAGGAACTCGTTGGTTCTGAAAATCACGTCATCAATCTCTTCTTCGAGAAGGTTGATTCCGAAATCTACTGCTGTACTGTCGTTACTCATCGGAGGATTCGTTTAATTGTTATTGTTTGTGTTATTGCTGGAACTTCCCTGAAGGGACGCATCACGCCAGCGATTATATCCTGCCGTAGCATTCTCGCTGACACGGTGCCGGAAACGGGACATGGACTGGATAAGGTGGTCGGCCTGGTTCTTGGCAGTCAGATAGCGCACTCTCAACAGCAGGTTGTCGTTGCTTTTGACAATCTCGTCGTAGATGGCCATGTACTGCTTCTGACGCTCGCTGTTGGGCATATAGGCATTACGGGTGACTTTGATGGCGAAGTCATACATCTGGCCCAACTCCCTCCAGGCCGTAATCTCGTCACTGCCAGTCTTCCCACTCAAAGCGTTGATGTTGTTCTTAAAACCGAGAAGCCTGTTCTCGATCTTGTTACCCTCCGAGACCCATGCCAGGTCTATCTGCCTATCGGCGATATTGGCAGCCTCTATTTTTGCACGACCTTCCAAGTCAGCCTGTATGCTGTCGGCATACTCCACCTGCGGAATGGAGGCAGCATTGACAGCAAGACGAAGGGTGTTTTTGACGGATGTGGTTGCCTTTGCGCCCTCCCAATAGTTATGGTGCATCACCTTATAGTACAATTCAGGCGTTAGGTTGCCAGCGCCTACTTCCATGACTTCTATCTGTGCCTGTTTGGATGCATCATGATTATAGGTCATGGTCTGAGCGTTGGTTCCTGACATGGAGAACAATAGAATTGAAACAGTATAAATAGTTTTTCTCATTTTCTCTACCCTTTATTCGATTTCGTTAATCATCCAATATGTTTCCGGCTTCCCTCCATCTGCCAAAGGCTTCATCAGCCATCTGGCGGATGGTCTTGGAGCGATACAGCTCTGACTTCCAGTAACTAGTTCTTGCCTTGATGAACTTCCAGGTCTGATAATAGGCATTGTTTACAATGTCCTTGATGCGGTCAAGTGACTTGTTGATATTGTCTATCATCAGCGTCAGAGAAGCAGTGGTGCAACAGACCTGTCCACTGGCGTATGCAGCAAGGGCACAAACGGAGGAATAGAGATTCTGACATTCCCCTGCAAGATTGGCCACAGCCCTGCCGTTGACAAACAGGAGCAGGGTGTCGGCACTCTCGATACGGCCTCGCTGGATAATCTTTTCGTTGAACTCTTCCAGAAGGGCTTTGTACTTGACAATCTTCTCAGATACATTGTCGTAGGTTCGATAGACATTGAACCCGGTACTGACGGTGCTATACACCAGATCAATGATGTCGAAGGCACGGGTATATTTGTCAAGTTCAAGGTTAATGTCACGGTATTCCCGATGCATCACTTTGCTGGCCTTGTGTAACAGGGCGTTACTCTCTTCCAAAGTGGCACGTGCAAGAAGCAGACTGCGCTGTTTCTTGTGGTCATGGATATAGGCTTCGATAGTCGGGATGTCATTAGGAACAATCTGCGCCAAAGCATGTTTCGGACACACAACGACAAGGCAAAGCAGCAAGAGCATTCTTGTCAGAGGCCCTCTTCTGTTTCCATTGTTTTCATTCGACTTATTTCCTGTATTGATCATATTACCGATTCTTTATAGGGTTGCTATGGCTCATCGTCATAGTTGTCGTCTTCTAATTCCTCGTCATAGTAGCTGCTGCCGCCGTTATGCATCCAGCGTCTCCGGCTGCGCTCGGCGATGTTCTGCTTTCTATGGCTGTCTGCATTGAGCTTGGGTAGAAGGTCATGAACCCAATCCCTGACGGTGTGCTTGTAGTGGAGGAACTTCTCTATCATGGCGAGGTCGGTATAGATTCTCGCCAGTCGCGCCTCGATTCCTTTGGCGATCTCCAAGCGGTCACTGGCCCAAAGAAGATGGCGTACCCCATCCGTGTCTTGGGTTTCAATGCCTGGACGTCGGGTGTATTCCACCGTGACCGCACAGGAGGGATGGTCTTGAGCCAATTCACTCATACGTCGGTTGATGATGGCGGCATTCTCTTCATCGGACTTCGACGGGTCGAGTTCCAGGATCTCTGCCACATGGGTATCACTCCAGCTACTGGTCAGTTCCCAATCGATCTGCACGATGGCACGATGAATCTTGATACCCATGAAATATTTGGGCTTTCGTGCAATAGAGACAGTAGCCTTGAAGGTCACAGTGCCCTTGACGCTGCCGATTGTGCCTTCTCGGATAAATGTGTAACCAGTCCACGAACCGCCATTCGTCCATGTGATGCCATAGGCATCTTTCATGTTCTTCATCAGTTGCGGGATGCGCGTATAGTCATCAGTCTGGGCCTGTTCACCTTCTTCGGCTTCCTCAATGGCTTGTCTCGTTTCAGCGATATTCCGGTTGACGGCATCAAGCTGGGATTGCAGTTGTCGGATGTTCTCACTGTTGCTGTTATAAGCGGCCTGATACTGGTTATACTCCTCGGTACTCGTAGCCTGAGACATCAGACGGAGCAGTTCACTGTTCTCTGAGTTGAGTGCGTCAATCTGATTCTGAAGATCAGATGCTTCCTGCTGTAACTGGATGACCCGAGCCTGAAGCTCCCTGATGTCCACTTCGGCATCGCCATTAAGGGTCGTGTACATCGAACATTCCTTGGTATGGCTGTTGGGGGTGCTGCCACAGTCACTGCATTTATAGGTTGTGCTGCCCTTGCCAAGCGTTCCTCCATCATGACAGGAGATGCTGAAAGTGGCAGAAGCCGCACCCGCCACCTTCTGGGCATTGGATGCCTGGTAGTAGTTACGGTTGTCATAGCCGATATAATAAGTATAGTTGGCTTCTGAGGGATGGGTGGCGATATAGTCATCCAGGTCAGAGGGATCTTCTATGTCACGATGGTCTCCATTGGCATTATACTGAATCAGGCGGGCATTCATCTGTGCCATGAAAGTGTTCCAGTCCATACTGTAGCTGTCGAAAACAGCCTCATAGACCTCTTCTCTGATGTCCCAGGATTTCGTGACCTTTATGGAATAGGCGTATGCCTTGGCATACTGGCCACGGCTCGATCTGCTCAGGGTATAGGCAAGCGATGAATAGTCCATGGTATAGCTGAAGCCATCATTCCTGTTATTGTACTGACGTACTTTTTCGCGGCTCCATCCGGCATAGCTTTCTGAGTTCTGCAATGCGGCCTCATATTGGGATGAGGTGGGATAGAAATACGGATCTGTCGCATTGATACGATACCATTCGCCACTGTACAGAATGCTGTTGTAGTCTGTTGGCGGATAGTAATCGCAAAGGGTTTCAGATCCGGCATCCCGGCGATATATATAGACACGTTGGGTATAGTAGCTGCCTTGGGTTGCCGATGCGTAGTCATCAATCCATCGTGTCAAATTGTAGTCGCTCAGATTGAAAAGATTATCGATATTCCCTTGTCCGACCACAGCGGTCAGGACTTGGGCTGCGGAAAGGTCTTTGTACTCGTCGTACATATTCCGCGCATTGTCCGCAAGGGTCAGGACACTGCCTAATTTCTCCATGAACGTGCCGCCGAAGCTGGTGCCTTGCAGCAATTCGCTGACACCGTTATTGAATCCGGCATTGGCAAGGCCGACCCCCTTGCTGATCAGGTTGTCGAGGTCTGCTTTGAGATTATCCTCTGTAAACGCGCCCTCGATGTCATCGCCCAGATGCTCGAAGATTTCCTTCCAGTCAATTCCTCCTAAGTTGGCAAGATTGAAGACAGTTTTCAGGTTTTCGGAAATCTCCAAGAAAGCGATGTCGTTGAAACTGAGTGTGCTGTTGGTCACGACATTCTCGAACTGCTGGCACAGGGACTTGACATCCTCGGTGGTCTTCAACAGGTAGCTGCCCCAATAAATAGCGGTTGACGGGTCTTCCACCATCAGACGGGCACAGACAATGATCTTGGGGATGATCCGCAGCGAGACAATCTTATAGATACGGTTGTAATAGTAGTTCTCGTTGCGGTCATCCCACAGGTTGAGACTGGTGAGTGCCTTGCGGTCAAGATACTTGGAAGAAAAGATGCCGGCACTGGCAACCTCGGCAGCCTTATAGCTGTCGTATATCTTTTGAAGATTCTCGTTATGAAGGGCTTCCATGGCTGCTTCGGTGGTAAACGCCTCAGACATGGCTGCCATCGTGCCATAATCCACATTGATGCTGTAATACTGTGCCTTGACAGGAATGACTGCCAAGGTCAGCATCAGCATGAGTATGATATGAAGTCTCTTCATGTTCTATTTCAGGTTTAACACATGTCCTGCCTGGTTGACTTTCTGGGCGAAAGCGAGGGATTTGATGATGCCAGACTTGTTCCAGTCTCGCACATAGGCTTCAATGGCTTTCTGATGGGAGCATTTCAGTTCTGCTTTGTAGAGTTTCAGGGCTTCTTTCTCTGCCCGTTCCGTCGTGTAGGTCATATAGCATTCTCTCGGTTCCTCAACTCCGTACACATCGCTGACAATTCCTCGACGGATGAATACTTCACGGAAGAAGGCACGTCCTTCTTTGTTGTCCAGACGATTGATGGTAAAAATCTTACGACATTCCACGTCAGTCAATCCAAGGACAGCCTTGATGTCATCAAAGCGTTCCTTGAACTTGCCCTGATCAAGGAGCATGATGACATCGGAATTGTTGATGATGGCTTCCTTAACAATGGGACTGCTGATGATGTCCTGCAACTCCTGCGTGACCACGCCAACCATCGCCCAGAACTTTCGTGCGGTCTTATAAAGGTACTTGATGTACTCTGCCATCATGGGGGAGGCCACAGCTTTCCACGCCTCCTCGATGACCAGCACTTTGCGGTTCTTCTTGATGCGCATCTTCTGCAGGAAAACATCCATGATGATCAGCGTCACCAGAGGGAAAAGCAGTGGGTCATCCTTGATGGTATCAATCTCAAAGACGATAAAGGTTTCATCAAAGAGCGTGGAATCCAGATTCTCGTTCAAGGTGCGCTCATGGCTGCCGCCACGGTAGAAGTCCATCAGCATGTAGTTATAGGTGCTGATGTCTATACCGGTAATCTTATTCTCGTTGCAGATATAAGGAATGCGCTGGGTGCTATATTCGTAGAAAGAGTTGAAGGACAGTTCATGGACCTTCAAGGCTTTTCTGCGGTCTTCCATCTCCTTGATGCGCTGACAGATACGTGCCTCAACATCTTCATTGGTGTCCGTGGCACAGCCCTGGGTCGCCGTCTCAATAAGTAACTTCTTATGCAGGGCATCCCTCTGTGAGGCATTGTAGCCTTTGAAACCTGTGAAATAGGCTTCGTAATACTCTGTTATCACCTGTTCGATCAGGCGGTCTTCTGTTTTCGTCACCTCACCGTTGCTCCCTTTCCAGATAAGCATGACAAGGTTCTTCAGGAAACCGATCTTCTCCACGTTCAGCTCCTCACGCTGAATGCGGAAAGGATTCATGGTGATGGGGTTCTCTTCCGTATAGCTAATATATTTGCCTCCCACATATTCGCAGAGCCCTTCATAGGAGTTCCCTGTATCGACCATAACAACGTCTGTATTCTGTTCCCAAAACTGTCGGACTACACTGTTCATGTGGAAACTCTTGCCGCTACCGCTTGGGCCAAGGCAGAAAAAATTTGAGTTGTCAGTCAGTTTTTCTTTTCCTTCCTTGCCGCTGATATCAATGGCTACGGGCACGCCCTGACGGTCTGTATAATAGACCTTTAAGGGGGTGTCCTCACTTTTGGCTATCCGCTCTTTGTACATCAGGCAGCTGGCTGCGTCACTCAAAGTGAGGAAACGGTCATACTCGGCATTCAGGGCATAACAGTTGCCTGGGAAAGAGGCGACGAACAGCTCCAGCTGGTTATAGGCTCGCTGGCTGATATGAATGCCGATGCGTCCGAAGGCATTCTCCAGATGATTGGTGCATTTCTGAAGGTCGGCATCAGCGTCGATTGTGACGATAAGGTTGAAATGGCAATATACAAGCTGCTTGTTTTCCCTTACAATCACTTCCTCTACCTTTTTGATATCCTCCACGGCAATCTGGTTGCTGGGGTTGGGAAGGGAGGCATGGCGGTTTTTCTTTTTGGCCAACTTGCCCATTTCCTGTTTCTGGTTGGGGATGAAGATGACCTGATTGAAAACAACACTTTCCACATTCGGAATGCTGTCGACAAACGACATCAAATCAACGGGCATAGTGATGTTATTGACCTCTATCATTGTATAAGGACGTATCATTGCGGGCAGGATGATGCTGTCAACATCCACCAGACTGTACATCTTGAATTTCCGTGTTCCAATGCCGATGAACTCGTCCTTGACACTGAAATTGTTCAGCGACACCTTGCTGGCCGTGAAATTTTGGGCAAGATAGCTGTCAGCATAAGCTCTCACCTCATCCTTGCTCAGGAAAGAGGAACTGACACCACGGTCGCGCAACTGGTCTCTGACCTTGTTGATTTTGACCTGAAACTCCCTCCACTTCTTGTTGTTAAAGCTGAAGAGTCGGCTTTTCTTGTTCTCCTGGGTGATCGTGATATATGTGGTACAGTCGGTATATTCCCTCCCTTCATAATAGCGAAAATAGCTTTCAGAAAGAAATTCACGCCTACTGTCATCACCACCACTAAAGTGTTTCCGGGTAAAGATATCCTGCTTATGGATGGCATAGCCGTCGCCCAACGTGGCCATAAGGGCTGCCATGAGAGCAGAATACTCATAGTAACTATCGATGTTGGCACAGAACTTCTGGACGGGGTTCTGCATGGCAAGGATGGCAGAGTATTCACCGGTCTTGGTATAGAGCACACCGACACCGTCCACGTCTTCAACGGAGAAGTAGATGTCCTTGAATATCTTTGCTTTTTTGCCGCCTGTACCAAAGGCTGCAACAGAGATTGCCATACCTATGCTGATGGCGATGAATATAAGGATTACATAGATAACCATCGGTTTCTGTTGTTAAAATGAAATGAGGGCAACCGGCAGTTTCCGACTGCCCCCATCAGTTGGTTTTCAATGGCACATCATAACTTCGTCATGGTGGCATAGATGAAAATACCCTTGTCGGACTTCTTGGAATGAAGACCACGACGCTGTTTCACCATGATCAGCCCCGCACCGCAGCTGATGGCGATAACGGCAAAGGCCAGACCGATGATGAAACCTGCCATCGCATAGACAAGCATAAAGCCAAGGATGCCGACAGCGGCCGTGATGGCCGCCCAGGTGATGTAGCGACCCTGCAAACCCATGAACTCCAAAGGACGCTGAAGCCCCTTGAACATCGGGTAAGCCGTGTCTGATTCCATTTCCTGTGCCATAGCGCTTTAATCATGCATTTAGTTGGTAATGCCGAAGAAGAGAGGCAGCGCATTGGCGGCTGCAATCAGGAAGATGCAGGCACCTACGACCATCATGATCTTCTTCTTGACATCCTGCTCCTCGTTGTTCATGGCGATGTAAACGCTGATGGCACCTACAACGGCCACTACGCCAGCAAGGGCATAACAGAGGTTCACCACATAGGGGACGTAAGCTGCAATCTGCGTTGCCACCTCCTCCATGGCATTGGTTCCTGCTTCATAGCCAGTGTTAGCCAGCGACTGCGCAAAGATGCCAGCGGGCTTCAGGAGAGCGACACAGACCATCAGCACGGCTGCTCTGGTTCGCATACACATTCCCTCGACTCGCTTGACCGCAGAAAAGATGGCATTCTTGAAGATTTTGCTCATTTCTGTTCTTTACATTTTTTGGTTTTACAATCAGTGAATTAACTCCTATTGTTGTTCGCGAATACAATATTCAAAATATGAAGTTCATGTTCTGGTAGCCAAAGAAGGCAGGGGCTATGATCATCGCTCCAATCATGAACAGGATGCCGCCCACAAGATACATGATGCTCTTGGTGATGTCTCCCTCCTGGTTATTGATCTTGATGTATATCTGCAAGGCTGAGACAATGACGACGATGGCAGCGACCGCATAGAGGATGTCGATGGTGTATATCATCATCGTACCGACATAGGTGGTCGCCTCAGCCAACCCGTCCGCTCCCCATGAGTAATCTACCGCTCCGCTCTTTGCTGAAAGTTCCAGGCAAGCGGCAAACGACAATAGGGAACAAAGAGACCTCCACGCCACGGTGTCAATACTTCTGCACTTCATCGGTCAGATCCAAACCTAATTTGTCACCCTCTCCCTTACGCATGAACTGACTTAAAGTGTATGCATCCATTCCATTGGGTTTGGTGGCTATGGTTGCAAGAGCGGCATTGATTTCTGAAGCACGGGAGGCGGTCTGCTCCGAAACGGAAGGAGCGACAATCATCTTGATGCCGTATGTCGGTGTGAACAAGGTCTTGTCAAAGACTTTGTTCTCATCGAAAGGTTCATCCTCGGACTGAGAGGATGTGATATCTTCCATTCTCTCTTCCGTAATGGTGTCAGTTCCAGACGCGGTTTCTTCGGCCTCTTTTATGGTTTCTTGTACAGCAACCTCCTCATCAGCCTCCCCAGAATTGGATGTTGTTTCTGGAAGCACTTCCTCAGAATATGTCTCCTCTCTCTGAATGGCATCATCGACTGACTGCACCTCATCTGCGGCCTCTTGAATGACAGCTTCGGTCTCAGGGGCTTCCATAATGTCAACCTGCTCTTCCTGCTTGGGTGGAACCGGGTCTTCAAAACCGAAACCGCCAGTGGCTGTATTCTCGACGACATTACGGGGTGCGTACTCCTCCTCTTCGTCAGTTAAGCCGTCGACAGGTATGGTCGTTTCTTCTTGTGGCGTCACAGATGTGGTCTTGGCGTTTAAATCGATGGTCACCATGGCCGCATAATAGAGTATGTAGCCAAGGGTCAAAACGATGACAAAAATTACAAATGCACTCATCACAGTCGCGTTTGGTTTTATTCGTTCATTAGCGGAATTGCGATGCAAAAATACATCCTTCGATCTCCTTGAATGTAAGATATGTAGGAAAGACCGCGGCATTTTTAGGGAAAAATAAAGAATTGGTTCTAACCGTATATTTTGGTAGAACCAACAATCCACAAAAGTGTGATGACAAACATGTCCATTGGCAATGAACTGCCAGCATGTTTGCGACCTATTGTATTTCAGCTGATTTTGATCTAAACGGCAGTAAGTGATTACGTAGATTCTTTGGAGGATAGAAATGATGACGATTAAACGTATTTAACTTTTGTAAACAGACAAAAATGGAGATGGTGTGCAAAAATTGTAAGTGTTATGCTCGCAAGGAATAACTCTGGCTATCTTCGTTCTTTTGTTGCATACAAGGTTCAAAGACTCTTAATAATCTCAAGAAAACCATTCAAAAGGGTTACTTTTTAATGGAAATTCTTATATTGTCGATTATTTTGTTTATTTTTGCGTTCAAATTAAATCTATTAGCAAATGAAAGATTTGAATCGTATTAGTTGAAAAGAAGCGAACTGTTAAGTGACTTGCTGAGGAACCAGCCCTGCTGCTGTTAGTAAATGGTGTACAATCGTGCCCCAATCCTACTTGTACACATTAGACAAGATTGCAACACTGCTTGACATTGACAACCAAGAACTGAAAAAAGCAATGACAGATATCATACAGATTCAAGAATCAGAGAATGATGCAATTCTGCGACAGGATGTCGCAGTTTTACCCTTGGGACATACTTTGACTTTAATGCTCAAGTTTGGTGAAGATAATAATACCATATTATATAACGCACAAAAAATTACATTTAATGGTAGGAACCGTGAACTTCTATCCAGTGCAAACTCTATACAAATGCACATGAGGAAGAATAAGCCTTCAAATAATAAAGAACTTGAAGTCCTGGTCCGATTGGTAGAGAGAGTTAAGCGCTCCCTTTGGAACTTGGAAAAGGCTTCGCTTATATTGGCAATCAATACGTTCTTGATTACAATGGAAAGCGGAACTCAATTTAGAGCATATGCGTCAATTCCACATACAGCATGGGCGAGAAATCGATGAGTTTGAGTGTTGTGAGACGCAAGAAAATTCTAATGCTAAAAAAGGTTTTATGAAGAGTCAACATGGTTTTGAAATTAAAGTTATGCGCAACATAAGGAAATTTAACCAAATATTAGGTTTCTACATGCCTAGTATGTTCCATTTACATGTTCACACAGAAAGCAACATAACCAACTGGAAGGCATGGGATGATGAAACACAGTGTACCTTCCTACATGAATACATCCACTTCCTGCAGGACATATCGACGGTGATGGGCTTATATAATATATATGTATTAGGTGAATGTTTGGCAGATGTTGTTAATCAAGTATATCAAATGAATGATAGTGAAATCACTGTACCAATACAGCTGATCCCTAGTACTAACAACGTATATAACAATTCAATAGTGAATACGGTAGTAGCGGGAAGTTTCAATCTGCCAGATGGAGTAGATGAAGATAACCTGATGATAACTGGAAAGGCCAATGTGATACCTAACATTCAGAATATGAATGGGAAAAATATTGACCTAAGCATGATACATGTCCCGTATCAAGGTGGGGGCAATTTCTTGCTGGGCAACTACCATATTAGCGAGAGCATGGCTTACATTGGTGAAAAAATCATGTATGGTGGCAGACCGAGTGTTATTCAGCCTTCACCAAACTATCCATACGATGTGGTAAGGCAGTTGGCCCAATTTTATTCCCCAAAGCTGAGTAACAACTTACCCCTGCTGTTCTCATTGTGTGACCTTTCGTTGACTTTCAGTCATGCAGGAAAGATACTCATTCACTTCTTTGACCAGTATATTAAAGATGGATGCCCTACGGACTGGAGAGCTTACATCGTAGATGTTATAAGCAGAACAAATGCATCTGCGGTAAATGGTGTTGGTTCATACTCTAAGGCCCTGAATGAAATTAAGGACTTGGCCATTGAATCATTGGACAAGAGATTTAAAGGGGTCAACTATGACGACATCAGGAGATGGTATTATAATATCATAAATAGAATAGTGACTTGTCGGCTCAACAATCCACTATTCCTTGTCGATTTCATACAAGCAGGAGAGCTGAAAAAAAATCCAGTATTTGAGCAGCTGCTAAAAAACATTGGTACCCCCGTTCTGACGAACGATTATCATCACACGTATTTTACGGATAAAGTACATGGTTGTCACTTAAAGAAACGTCGCGCACAGTTCTTACAAGCTGCAGGTAGTATTACATACGCCCTTCTTGAGGCAGAATTCCCATGCGATCTACGGTATCAGTGCAAAGCAGAAGGCCGTTGCATCGACCGCGATTGTGTAAGAGCTCCTTGGAAACACGCAAGAAGAATTAATCCATGTCCATACGGTCATTTGTGGTATGGATGGAAACTGAGGAAGAAATCTTTAAAAAGCTAAAAACTCTATTTTCATAATAGTAGCCATATAGACTCTGCCTATATCAGAATGTTAATACAATGAAACTTAAGGAATTAAGGCAGATGAAAGAATTGGGAAAAGAGCCAGTCGATCAATTTCATCAGTCGATGGATGAAAGCGGCAACGATCTTAAGAGCATTGACATGCTGCTTAGGGCGCTACATTAGATACAGTAGTCTTCAAATATTAAAGGGTATGGTGTTTCGTTAAATGATTTCCCTCGAAGATCTATAAGAAATTTAACTATGAACCAGCGCATAAATATGTGGCTTGTTTCAGAGCTGCGCAATTTTGGCATTGGCTGTGCTGAAGTCTATAGTTGATGAAGATATTAAGAAATCGTTGGCTGGGGTGGACATAGATATTCATTATCAACCTGCAAGGAGAATTGACGTTTTCTGATTAATGCTTCTGCTGAACTTGAGTGATAGCCTGCAATAAATCCTTATTTCCGCTCAAGATATGACTCTTTAGCTAAGATGGCTTTTCTTTTTATCTACAAATGACAACCATAAAAAATACTTTCTCCAACATGCATTACCGAATAAGTAATAGTGATGCTGTACAGATCTTCACAATCCTTGAAGACTCCCCTACCGATAAGTTAAACAGACTCTTGGATAATTATTCCCGTCAAACTGCAACATCCATGAAATGCATACTCTCCTATACGTGTCACCGAATAGGGTATGGTGATTTCGACCAAACCGCTAAAACCTTCGATTAATCCTATCCATCTGTTATCTCTGCAATCACAAATCATGGGTTACGTTATGGGTTACCTATCAACAAGGCATCGTCCTTATGTTTCATACAAATTATTGAGTAAGTCGTGTCACGCTTCAGAAGAGATCTTTGGCATTACGCTTGACCTCTTCATTCACAGTCCCATACTTCCGCTCATAACTCTTGACGGCTTTCTCAAAGGCGGCATTGACCACATCTTTGATCTGTAAGCCTTCTCGATTGGCTATGATACGGATCTTTCGCAGGAGGACGGAGGACACAATGGTGCAGAAACGTTCCTCGGTCTGTTTTGCTGATTTGAAAGCTTTACGCTCCCTCTTCTCTTCTGCAGATTGTTGCGAAACGGTTGGTTCTTTTCCCGTTGTATCTTCCGTCTTTGCTCCTGTCAGGCCCGTAAAAAGGGCGTCCAAATATTGGTTGTTCATGTCTTTTCCGTTTTCAGGTGGATTGGATACGTTCTAGGAACTCTTCTGCAAATGCCTGATAGTCTATCGCACCGTTGCACTTAGGGGCGTAGTCCACAATGTCGGCATTCTCCAACGGGGCTTCCGCCAAGCGGATGTTCTTGCGTATTTTGGTCTGAAACACGACATCGCCCAAAGCCTGACGGAGATTTGTCTCAATGCCTTTGGAGAGCCTGCTGGACTCCCATCGGGTAATCAGGATGCCTGTGATGTGGGCGGAAGGATTCAACCGTGTATGCACCATCTTAATGAAATCGTTTATCATGGTCAGTCCTTTGAACGGCAATACCTCTGAGACGAGAGGAATAATGATGTCGGTAGCAGCCGTGAATGCGTTCAGGGTCATCAGGCCCAGGGAGGGTGGACAATCGAAGAAAATGAAGCCGTAGGTGTCTGCGATACCTGAATTGTAAAGCGTGTCCGACAAGATGCGTTCTCGGGCAATGGCGGTGGAGAGTTCCACATCTGCCATCGCAAGGGTCAGGGATGCCGGCACAAGGTGGAGATTGTCTGTAATGGCTATCACGGGCAAGCCATCGGCCCTGCCTGTCATGGCATCATAAATGGTGGCTCCATCCGTCAGGGTGGTGAGCGAGTGGGTGAGATTGGCCTGCGCGTCAAGGTCAATGAGCATGACCTTATAGCCTTTCTTGGACAGTATGCTGCCCAGACTGGCAACAGTAGTGGTCTTGCCGACACCACCTTTATGGTTGGCCACGGCGATAATTCTTGTTTTCATCTTCTATTACTGATTGTTCGATGGTTTTGCTGGTGATGCGGTTTCTGTCTCGATCATGTGTTCCGCATACCACTGAAGGACCTCCTTGTGGGTCACATTATGGATACTTATTTTGGCACACATGGAAGCGAGGTGTTTCTGGCCGTCCTTGGAATAGGGGAACCGGAGCAAGGGGATGCCTCCTGAACGGATGACCTTGATATTATTGCGTTTGGCTATATTCTCCGCATCGAGACCATACACCTCCACTGTCTGGGTGTCTTCGATGACAAGGGCGACAACAGTATCATTGCTGATATTCTTGGGGACGAAATGGGCATAGGCGACTTTGGCTTCCATCAGGTTGTCGGTGGGCACCTCATCATCCGTCTTATAAGTGTTAAGCCCTGCCGCCTCAATACGGAACACAACGGGAAACTCCTTGTTCAGGGCATCAGGGTGGAACAGTTGCCCGATACGGGCATGTATCTTATCTTCGGTAACGACCTCCTTGCGGAACGCGGCTTCCTGCGTCAGGCTGCCGGTATCTTCCTTGGCGGTCAGAATATAGCCGTTATCGACATGCTCCAAGGTGAAATACAAAGGGAAACTATTGCTCTGGCTCATTGTCCTGATATTTTGGGGTGATACTGTTGTCGGATATTCGGTTGCCCACACGTTCCTTCATGGTGCGAAGGTCGATCTCATAGTTGGTGCAGACACTGTCATAATCGAAGGCGAGAACGCGCTCCTGGTTGTAGAACAGTTCCTGGTCGCCTCGCTCATTGGTACGTCGCATAGGAATTCCTGTCTCATCATAGACATAAAACTTTAGGGCGGAATGGGTTTTTCCATAGTATTCCGGCGTGGAGATGAGGTAGCTGAGAAGCGAGTCGTCAGGAATCATGGTCTTGCCCTCCCGCTTGGCCTGAATATTGGCTTTCGCCAGACAGATCTTCTCACGGACGAACAGCACATACGTGCCGTTGTTGAAGTCATAGGTTTTGGCAGGAGCTCTTCGTTGGCTGACCTTGAGGCTGTACACAAAGCTGATCTTATAATCCTGGCCTTCCTTGATGTCGCCCAACTGTCGGGACTTGGAGAACATCGACCAGAAGGTGGCGATCTCATCCGTGCTGCTGCAGAGGGAATGCTGATAGTTCAGCCCCTGCTCACAGATGGCATAGACACGCCTGGCGTCAAAGGGGAAATCCTTGATGGCTGACAGTTCCGGCTCCAGACTGTAATACGTCGCCAGCACCATGGCCCAGTTGTTGATGAAGCGTTCGCCAATGACGTTGTAATCGACCTTGCTCTTGATCTCTGAGAGCGCACGTTCCCAGGCTCCTGCCCATCGGGCCTCGAAGTTCTTGCGGTAGCGCACAAGCTCCACGGTGATGTTCGTGGGGCACATGTTCCTCAGTTTAAGCAGCTGATGGTACTTGTCTGTCTCTTCCTTGGTACGCTCGCTTCGCTGGCTCTCCAAAAAGAGGACGCGTGAGAACAGGGCGACATCGGCGGTGGGCATTTCCTGCCCGGTGAGGATCACACCGCAATCGACCTTGGTGCTTTCCCTGCGCTCTCCATCGGCGCTACGCTTACTGCGACCTGCATTGTCATAGATGCCTTTCAGGAAGTCAATATGCTTATGACTCAACGTGTTCTTGTACTCATCGAAATGAACGACCATGTTACTGACCTCGGCACACTTGTCACCCATGGCATAGTAGGTGGTGCTTTCCAGATTACTGACTTCGGGAGAACGCTGGAAGAGATTGACAATGAAAAGGGCAAACTCGGTCTTACCCGTGCCTTTCTTGCCATAGATATTCAGTAAAGGAAATGACCTTGTGCTGTCAACGATGATGTCCCGGAACAGGGTAGCCATATAGAAACACAGAGCGACGACACCATTGTCGCCATAAAGGTCAATCATCAGCCGGAAATACTCTTGGAGGCTGACCATCTGCTTGGGATCATGCATGAATCGCCGCTCGTTGGTGAAACCTGTGCGGTTGCGCAGATGGATCTTCGACATGGCGGGAAGATAGAAATTCTCACTGTCAAGGCGGATGATGCCATAGTCATCAACGGGTCTCCAACGACCTTCATAGACGATGCCGTTGCAAAAGGCGTAGAAGCCCTTGTCGCCGATGTTGTTCCAGCCCATCTGGGGCACACGCTGGGCTTCTTCGGTCTTTTCGTACATATAAGCTTTCAGCTGTTCGTATTTCTCCTGTTTCTCAAAGAAGCGGAAGTTGCCTTTTCCCTCTATCTGGTCTTTGAAGCGGTCCAGCTTGGTGACATCCATCTGACGCAGTTCGATGGTCTTGCGGATGCCGTTCTCGTTCTCCAACTCGAAAATACGGGTGGGGTTCTTGTCATCGGCAATCAGGAACAACGGCCGAAGGATGAAGTTTGTCCATTCGCGTTCCCTGCCTTGCTGGTCGATGTCATAGTAATGGCGGCCACGCCGATAGAAACGGTAGCCCTCCAGCTCGTCCGCTTTCTCCATGGCTTTCCGTCGCTTCTGCTCCTGCAATCGCCGGGCAGCATCCGCAAGGGCTGTACGCCAGACGGCGGCTTTCTTGAACTTGCCTTTCAGGTCACCGAGCAAAGAGGCTTGCATGACATCGTTCTGCACATGCACCAGCAGGTCGCAGACCTCACAGATGACACGCAGCTGGTCGTCATTCGTGCTGTCAGCCTCATAGTGTTTATCGGCATACCAAAGGATGAAGTCCCTTTCCGACAGTGAGTCCCAACGCTCCATGCTGGTGATATAGGAGTCGGCATCCTGCTTGACACCGTCCTCGGCGGGTATTTCCCGGACGGACACCTGGAAGCCCATCTCGGTGGCGAGACGGCCATTCTGGAAAACGAATTGTTCGCCTTTTCCGAAGCGTTCTCCGTCCTTGGGGATGTCAGCATCCGGAATGAAACACAGGGTGCAGCCGAAAGGGCTGAAGACATTCAACTGCTCCTTCGTCCAGGAACCGCCCAGCGTCGCGACGACATTGGGAATGCCCAATGACTGGAGGCGCATCACATCGGGCGCACCTTCGACAAGATAGACCTTGCCAGACTGACGGGCTGCCCTCATCGCCACATCGATGCCGAAAAGACTGGTGTTTTTCTTGTATATCAGGCTGTCGCGTCCATTGAGGTATTTGCTGCTTGCCTGTGGGTCAAGGGAGCGGGCAGTGAAAGTGACGATTCGACCGAACCGGTCACGCTGGGGAATCATCAGCCGTCCTCGGTAAAAGTCATAGTATTGACCTTTCCGGTCCTCATTCTCGCCGATCAATCCCAATTGTAAAAGGATGTCCGTCCTCAGTCCCTGCTTCTTGGCATAAGTCAGGAATCGGTTGCCGTGTTTGGGGCTGTACCCGAGACCGATGGTCCTGCAATACTCGACATTCCATCGGCCTTGCTTTGATTTTTCGGAATATTCGGCATAACGCCGACACTGCAATGCCTCCTCATTGTCCGCCTCATACTGCTCACGGAAGAACTGGTAAGCATACTGGTTGTAGATGAACATGGTCTCACGCCGATGCTGCAATGCCTCCTCTTCCGGCGTCTGCTTGGCCTCCAGGTCTCTGGCATCGACATCGTGGCAGTATTGCTTGAGGAGAAACTTCACGGCGTCAACAAAACCCAGGCCTTGATGCTCTTCCACGAAACTGATGACATCGCCTCCTTTTCCGCAGCCAAAGCATTTGTACATATTCAGGTTGGTGTCGAGCATCAAGGAGGGTGTCTTTTCTGAATGAAAGACACAACAGCATTTCTTGCGGTTTTGCCCTGCGTTAAGGAGCTTTGTTCCCGGACACAAATCAATGACGAGCTGACAGATGTCAACCCGCGACTTGATGGCATCAATGTATTTCTCCTTAATCATGTGAATGAAATGGTTTTATCGCGCATGGATCCTTTATTCACTCTCAAGACCTGCACGCCAGCAGTTGCTCTTGATGATGGCACAGAGTTCTCTGACTATGACTGGTGACAACGGACGAATGGCCTTGTCACGTGCCACGCACAGCAGCCGGTGCTGCCATGAATGCGGGGAGCCACCAAGACGTAAACTGACGAAAGCCGTAAAACGTCCTTTGTCGCCTCTGGATAATGAGCCATAGAAGGCTGCTACATCTTTTTGTGTCATCTGCTTAATATTTTATGTAAAAAACATTGATTTATCTTTGTCAGAATAAAGAAAATACGTAATTTTGCACGCAAATTTAGCTCAAAATTTTGATACAGGGCCGAATTTGCTCAAAATAATGAGCAAAATAAAGATTATTTAACTATCATTTATATCATTTACTAATATAGTAACAATAAAGTAACAAGTACCATTTATGTTGAATACTGAACTTGTAGATACGCTCTACGCTGGCCTCCCTAAAGAAAGGCAACAAGAACTGATTACATTGCTGTTCAAGAACAGCAAGCAGACCATGAACTATTTCAAGCGTACGAAAGACATCAGCCTTTCGAAGCTGGAAACCCTCGCTGACTTCTTCCACATGCCGCTAGATTACTTCCGAGCCAACAGTTCGTTCTCCGCTAACAATATCTACGGAAGCAACAACAATGTCGGAAATATCACTCTTAGCGGGAATCTCATTGCTGAAAACGATGCACTAAGGAGAGAGGTGGCAAGTCTGAAAAAGACAATTGAGGCCATGGAGGTGACCATAAAAACCAAAGACGAAATGATTGACCTCCTGAAAAATGGTCTCTCCCAAAAATCATAGAAAAATCTCTGATTTTTGCGAACTACGCCGCCATCGGTTTTGCTCAATATTTAGAGCAAAACACAACGAATGATGATTGAGACTCATTTGGGCGATTTTTCGCAAGACAACAAATTCTCTCTTGCGAAACAAACGAAAAAAATATCGTTGATCTAATATATGGTACGTTGGAGACAGCGTACCATTTTCACTTCTTGCACCTATGGATAATCGGCTCAGTAGCCTTCTCTCTGTCTTTCCTCCTCCAACTCCACTTTGTCTGAGTCCAAGACCCCGATTCACTATTGACCACACAAGGCAGTGCGATATCATCTTCTCCGTCCTCTAATATCCGAACTTCAGGCTGATCTCTTCACAACCAGATGACCTTGGCTTTTCGGGGTGCATTCATCGTACCCGAACTTCTTTCTGACAGCAGAATGATATGCTGTCACCTCACTTTTCTTTCCGCAATCAATAGACATGACATGCTGCATGAAGCGTTGGGCTACCATGCATCCTCCTCTTTGTGTCTGTCACTGAATTGTTCTTTTTCCGACTCCTTCATGTCTGTCTTTTCCGGGCGAAGTCACCACTTACTTTTTCCGTCGCGAAGTTAGTGCAAGCCGTATTCTGCAAGTACCAGTGCCTTATTCCCTGAATTTTTTCAAAAACTTTTTGCCGTCTGCCTTGCAACCCCGTAAAAACTTTTCGTGGCCCAAGGGTGAAAAAATCCGGTAATTTCTTGCATGTCATACTCCCCTTGCCAACTCTTATAGCAACGTAAAAAATAAATGTTTCACTTCTAAAAATTCAGAACAATGAAAAAGATCGAGAACAGTTTCGCAGTAACAGGTTTTGTAGGTAAGGATGCAGAAATCCGTCAGTTTACAACCGCTTCAGTAGCACGTTTTTCTTTGGCTATCGCCCGCAACGAGAAGAACGGCGAGGAAAACAGCCGCGTATCAGCTTTCATCAACGTGGAAGCGTGGCGCAAGAACGAGAACGCCGCTTCATTCGACAAGCTCACCAAGGGAGCGATGCTCACCGTGGAAGGCTACTTCAAGCCTGAAGAGTGGATCGGCCAGGATGGCGTCAAGCACAACAGAGTGGTGCTCGTAGCCACCAGATTCTATGAGACTCCTGACAAGGAGGAAACTCCGAAGAAGGAGGGCAAGACCTCGAAGAAGAAGGCCAAGTGAGCCTTCTTCTTCCTCCCTTTGGGAGTAATCCCGAATAAAGGGAAAAGAATAATTAGAGCAATTTCTTTTTTATCAACCATCTAAATTCAAAAGTTATGATTTACACTCACACTATCGGTCGAATCGGCAATGACTGCCAGACCATCACAGGCGCACACGGGACTTTCATCGCGGTGGACATGGCTGTCGATGACTATTCCAAAGGACAGAACATCACGACATGGGTCAGGGTACGCAGCAGCAGAGAAAACCACATCCGTTTGGCTGAATACCTCACCAAAGGCAGGCTCATCCTCGTGGAGGGGACATTATCGAACTCACTATGGACGGACAGACAGGGCGAGAGCCACATCCAAGTCTCCATCAATGCGGACAGCATCGCATTCGTGAACGCAGGGAAGAGAGACGAGCAGGAGGGCAACCCGAAACAGGCTGCCAAGAAAGGCGCAAAGGCAAAGAATACGCCGAAGCCGCCAATGGATGCCCCGGAGCCTGACGAGAAAGACCTGCCGTTCTGATGTTGGACACTTAAAAAGTCAAGGTTATGAGATACGCAAGGCTTTTAGTTCCCTATCGTGGTTACTGGGACATTCAAGTGGATGAGGAGAGCGCCATGGGTGGCTACCACGGTTATCAGTACGACTGTATCGTTATCGGCAGCGGAGCAATGATAACATGCCATAGAGACGAGTTTGAGTTTGTGGACTAATGGCACAGCATCATGGATTGGCATATCGTCTATGCGAAGTTTGACGGGTGCAAGGGCTTTCGGGCTTTTGATGTAAAAGAGGGCATACTGGTGGGAAACCTCATCTATGCCTCACTGATGGAGAACACGGAGGACACGAGAGCAAAGCTACAGCGGTTAGCCGATCTCAACAAGGAATGCCACCTCGTTCTCCAGCTGAGAAGAAAAGGGAAAGTCTGTTTTCAGACCAAGTAAATAAGGTCACGGGCAGCCTAACCAACTGCCCACAACTCTTTTAGCAATGGATGAACCGACAATCGAGCCAGAACTGAGCCTTTATTCTAAACAGAAGAGAGAACAGATAAAAGCTCTTCTTGAGAAGATGAAGCGGGAGGGCAGATCCATCGACTGGGCAACGGCGGTCTTGTGCTAATTGCTTCTCCACAAAAAACGTCCTGCCGTCAATGTCGGACGGCTTCATTCAGCCCGTGTGCATCAGAGACCCGAAGTTAGAGTGCTTCATCTGTGAAGTGTGGCAGGATTGAACATGCACACATTCTTCGTAAAGGATAAACGAGGAATGACCTGCTTCAGCTGCCAAGGATAATCGCAGCGCACATGCTCGGCAGCTGAAGCAGGTCATTCCGTCGGGATTCTTGTCATGGTTGTGTTAGTGGCCAACTCAACTGTGGCCAGACAACCCGTTGTTACCAATATTTGAAGGAGAGAGCAGCTTGATTCATAGCGCAAAAACTTAGCGTTTTCTGGTATGATTCCATGAACTTCAAACTTTTAGGATGAAACGTGTCCTGTATCAAAAAAAATGACTAACTTTGTAGTTACCTTAAATCTACTTTATTCATACTATATTTTAATAAAATCAGCACTTCGTTGTGAAACGGAGTGCTGTATTTCAATAAAAGATGAACGTCGCCAATGTCTGATGAAACAATCAGTATGTATGATTTACCAATTGTTAAATTACATTAATTAAACTGGGGGTGTGGCTGATTATTGTAAAAAGTAGTAAATTTGCATCGTCAAAAGGCTCGAATGATTCGTCCTCTGACATGAGCCTGACATTTTCCCAAAGATTTTTCAACCTATCACCATATATAAACTGACCATTTGGATGGTCTGGTTTGTTATGGGCTACCGCAACGATAATGATTCAATATAGTATGAAGAATGAATTGCAAATGCAATTCTGCCATGTTTAAACATGTCCGTGCATCACCCAATAAAGTGGATGAATGCACGGTTTTTTTCGAGCAAAAATGGGCATCTGTAAAATGCACGAAATAATGCAAGAATTATACGGTTTTACACATTTGTGATTTTGGGCATTGATTATCAATGGGTTGCAAAGGCGATTTTACACATTGCCATTTTTTCGTTATACAGCAACATTTTTTAACGCGAAAAATTTGATGAAATTCAGCTACAAAAAAGTGGACATATTCACCCAGTCTGTGACCTCAGCACAGTTACATGATGTCCTGGGAGTGAAAACCAGCACAAAAATTGAAAGCTGTGTATAACGATTTTTGATGAAATGTGTACTGCGATTTTTGCAGATTCTTATATATCAAGATATTACAAACATAAATATGTATTACTGTTTGTTAATGTATAATAATATGCCATTGGCAACGAACTCAGCATAGTGTTACATGACTTGTCTTTTTTTGACCAAAAACATGCGTTGAACTTCGACCTCAATAGTAGCGGCCCCTTGACAGCAGTGTTCCATATGGATTACAAATTAAATTCCGATGATGACTTTACAGATTATTTATGTCACGAATTTCCAGCCGTTTAGATGTTGAAAATATGACCTGATAAATTTGGACGTTACATTGGTGTTACATTTTTCCTTCTTGTAACCCATTTTTGAAGAGCCTAAATCACTTGTTATTTTGATTCAAATGCTAAATTTGCCTGGTTTGACAAAAAAAGAGTGGGCAAGCGTGAAACACTACACAAATTGTCCAAATTTCTGAAAAATGCCAAAAATCCGAAGGTTAATTTTTCGATTTCTCAAAACTCTGATATATAATAAACTAACATGCATTTTGGTTAATTGGTTGATTATGCACACCGCATGATTAATGCTTTGTGGTTACAATTTGCAATAGACAAAAACTGCTGTTTTGACGAAAATATCATGCTGTTGCCTCTACAAAAAAGGAGGTGAGTCTTCATCTATCCATCAAGTAAAAATGGGAGCTTGTAGCGCAAGCGATGATAATGCTATCCGCACTCTGAAGGATGAATCAGGCTGGCTCAGGAGAAACCAGTTTTTTCATTTTAAGTTATTCAACAAAGAACACGGTGAACAACTTGGCAGAGTGTCCATCATGTTTTATACTGTTTCTTCTTTTTCGGCATTCAGTAGAATGATGCTTTAGCACTACCTGAATATACACAGATCTAGGGCATCAAATAATGCCTACTGCAAATACATAATAAGCCATTTCATAATAGGTAGAACTGGATTATCTTTTCTTTAGGATAATCGCGTCATCTAGGCCAACCAGTTCTACTACATCAGTTATATACTGAAATCCATATTTAAGCGTTATACACCTGTCAAGATTAAGTATTCCATTCCAGAAACAGCCTATTCGGAGATCCTTCCTGGAGTCAAGGGTTAGAAGGCATGACACTTTGTCTTCTTTATCTTTGGCATATCCGACCACTACAATCCACTGGGTTTCATATTGATCGAAGCTGATTTGCAGGATAGCAGGAATGTTGTTGTCTATGCACTCCTTCACCTTTAAAGGTATTCCTGCTCTTTTCCCCGTGTGATCAATAGTGACGAATTCTGAATAATCCTGTTTCACTATCTTGATTATATCATTTGAACTGATTCTTTTGGAATAAAGGCTGGGGGTGTTGAGAAATCTTATCAGTTCCCAACCTGTTGTTGCTTTCTCATGTTCGTTGCGATTCCAAGATGTGTCTTCTGCGTTTAATACGTTAAGGATATTGAATGTAATCGCTATTGAATAAGCACAAGACACTCCGTCAAGGTCTCCTTGCTTGAAGTGTGCTTTCTGATAATGACGTCTTGATGGATTCTTACACACCAGGGCGCCTTTTTCATTCAAGCGTAGTTGATCTATGACAATGAACTGCTTCATTTCGGTACTTAATTAAGCAATAATACGTGATAAGCCATAATCAAAAGGTTATCGTCACCGGGCAAACGTCAGTGGTGCTATGTTCTCTCGATCTGCCTGTCATTGTTTGCAAAAACATTTTGTTTATACGTATCATTAAATCTCTTCATTTGACAAATATGACTGCTATTGAACATTGATTTCATCGTTTCTGGAATGTATCAATACATCAGAAGAAACGTCCCTTTTTAAGATGACTACTTTATGACCAACATCAATTTTGACACTTCTTCTTCAGGGCCAAATGAGGCAAGCTCTTTCTGATTGTTTAAGTCATCAGGTATGCCAAACTGTTGTATGCCAATATCATATTTCAAATCTTCTTTTGAAATCTTGTTATAATAACCGGTTTTCCATTTTATTAAATACGATGTTCTATTATCTAACGTGGCAGTTTTAAGAATACCGGGCTTCCAAACAAATATGCATTCGTTATTTTCGTTAATAGCCAGTTCTTTATCCCCAATATAAATGTACATGAATATTGATTGATTCAAATGCTTAACAGATGATGGTGACAAATGCGAAAGGCCAGTAATAATCTCATCTGCTATTATTTTTTCAATAGCGATGGTATCAGTTACTTCAGTACAATCATTCAATTGCTTAATGTGGTTAAAATCTATAGTCACATACCTTTCAGTTTTCCCATTAAAAAAGTAAACTGTACCCAATACTTCGTTTTCAGAGATAGTGTGAACTATAAATAATACACATGACAGCAAGAATACTGATACAATTAAAAATATTATGTTATTCTTTGATTTCATAAATTATTGTTCTGGTTTTGTTGATGTAGGACCAACAGTTCTATAATATGTTCCTTTATGATCTTTTCTTGTTGATTCTTTATTAGCTTTGGCTGTTTCTGCTTCACTTCCCGTTATTACCCTTCTTTCCTCTTTTGAGTCATATTGGTTATCTGGTTGACCTTTTCTACGAACATGCTCTTCGTGATTATTGACATCATCAACTGCATGGCTCATCTCATGTTCTAGTATTGTAGCTGGAGACTGAAAGCCCCCTTCAGTCGTTTTTGTTCCTAACCTTGATTCCCAAAACACAGTTTTTTGTTTAATCCCATCATAATAATAGGATTCGTCACTATTTTCTGGTTCCGCAACATAAATGTGATATTTGGGGTTTGTTACAGCTGTTATAAGATTTTTTCCTCCACCATTCTTTCCATTATATAAATAGGCACTTATAAAATCTTTTACATACTGATTATTTGGAATTTTTATGGATTTCCCATTAAATCCCTTGAAATGAAAAGTTCTTTTTTTCCCGCTGTTATCTTTATACCAAATAATCACTTCTAATCCTTTTGAATCTATATATTTCACAGGATTGCTTATGGCGTAGCAGTAACTGGACACATGTGGGTATTTTCCCTGCAGTGGATCGGTTGCATACCAGATGGAGAGCCTTGGGTTCATGTATCTTGCACCGTAGTAGTACAGGCCCGTCTCCTCGTCCAGCTCCTTGCCGTTGAACTTGTACGGGCTGTGGTAATCATTGCTCGCCATCTGCTTCTCCAGAAACACCTCGCCATAGGGCAGGTATTCAATCTGCTGAGACAGTTTGCCATCATCGTTGGACACCGCAGTGCTGCTGCCCAGATGGTCACGGTGGTAGTAATAGAGCAGGTCCCTGTCCTGGATACTACGTGGCATTTCCGGCTCACCGCCATTTAGTGTCATGCCTTCGGTATTATCCCAGTAACCTGGTCTGTCGAAAAAGTAATTATTATAATACCTATCGTGATTTGTTACATTGTAGGGCAAGTCAAATGCGTCATACACAGAGTCAATCTGTGCAAGGTGTTGGTCCAGTTTCCCAGTGTAATCCACACGGATGTCGATTCCGTTGGAGCGTCCGGCCACACTGACGGACTCGGTATTCGGTGAGGGGTAAGGCTTACCCCCCACCTGAGATGCTATTCTCTCTGCGCCGATATAGATGTGCTTCGTGTAACGGCCGTCATCACTGTAACTAAAGTAAGGGTTGGGATAAACGGTAAACTTATCAGTCCGGGTAAAGACTGCATTCTGTTCACTGTTGACAAATACAGCCTGGTTGGCGCCGTGTTCCTTGACCACGCGCTCGCCATCGGCATCATACCAATAGTAAGACACGTAGCCGTTCTGGGAGATCGCCAGGAGGCGATTTTCCTCATCCCAACGGAACTTTTCTTCTCTCGTTAGATTGACAGTTGTTCCATCTGCCCGGGTTTCTGCTGTCAGAGCATGAATGATGTTGCCATTCTTATCATACTCATAATAGTGAGGCTCTATTACATTGTCATCTAATGTATAAACACTGTCGGTACGGTAGTTCACATCATTCACTGTTGACATCTGAAAACGCTTGCATGTATCTTGGTCATAAGTATATGTCAGGTCGTAGCCAGAACTTAATGTCCCATCGAACTGGACTCCACTTTGACTAAGATGCAGACTCTTGCCGATTACACGGTACATGTCATCATATGTCATTTCAAGCGAATAATCCGCTTCATTGGGAACATATTCCCCAATAGTCCTTCCTGCGTGACAAATCTGAGGAGCATTTCCATCATCATCTTCTGACCCATTAAGGAAAGCGTCCTCTTTCGAGTACGCAAAATGTTTTTTCCCCTTGGATGCAGTATTTACAGTATCAACAACGATACTAATTCCATCGTTAGAATAGGCATACAATTTCAGATTGGAGGGGATAGTCTCGTGAATCCCTTTGTCTATAGTCTTGTCCGCTTCCATTGTAATACCGACTAATGAAGACAAAAATAGTATAAAAATGCAACTCATGTCTTTATTACAGAGTGTCTTAGCAATAATACATTATTAGTTATCTTTCCTGTTTTTTAAAAAAAACCACATTGACACCATTAAGGTAAGGCTCGCTTTTTTTAGGTGTAACAGAATTAATATAGAGTACGGTATCATTCCCGTCCAGATATGGATGCGAGATTTGGTCTTCTAAGCCTAATGTATCGTAAAGAATAGTGTTCCATCTATTCATGCCTCCCACTTTCCACGTGCCTGTTGAACCGAGTATAAACGGAACTTCCAAATTCATCTTAAAAGTGCCATCAGACTTAAACTCAAGACTCAAATCTTTGTAGCAATCCATGGAGTCTTTATATATTCCCATGTCCGTATGATCCAAATCCAGCCGATAAGTACCTACAATACGTCTTTCTTCTTCTTTAAGATGCTGCCTGTTTCCTATGTGCCAAAAAATAAAGTATCCTGTCACAATCAGCAAAAATATACTTAAACAACTCTTCATCTTTCTTTTCCTCATCATCGTTTATTTTCTATTAGCAAATGATATGTTTGACTAATGTTGCCATAAGGTGTTCTTTGACCCGATACCCTCATATAAGACTTTGGATATAATATATCTTTTGGACCTATTTCTTTTCCATATGCGCCAGAAGTCAAACTGGTGATATTAAAAATAGTAACCTTTAACATATTATTTTGCTCTGGCTCGATTGTTATTTTTGCAGATCCAGCCAATCCCACAATATTATATGGAGTTTGATTCTCAATAATATTGCTAATCACATTTAACCCAAAAGAGTATTGTTTGTTATTTACCTTTATGCCGTTATTGTAATCCTCTAATGCTGATTTTAGTATAGCAGAATTCAAAAATTTGGAACTTATAATTCCGTTTTCAGGAAAATCATAATTCTCTGGTCCCGTACCTGTTACAAAACCAGTCATTAGTAATGCAACCATATGAGCTTCATAATTGTTATATTCATTTGCATCAGATTCATATACATGAAATATCCTATCCATTGTTACATACATATTATATTTATCTGCAGATGAAATATCAGTATCTGTTACTTGACCTTGCAACAGATCATTATAATACCCATAGATGACTTGTTTTGCATCTCTCTCTCCATTATTGTTTTCATCATAAAAACTTGAACAGTAGTAAATGCCATTAACGACGGCCTTTGCATAATCTTCTAAAGGCGAAGATGACTCGGGGTTGTCTTCAGGTGCCATTCCTGTAATATCCCAATAACGTACTGGATTTGAAAGACAAATTGAATAAGATGATGTATGAGGGCACTTCTCTTGTAGCTTATCTGTTCCATACCAAATGCTCAATCTTGGGTTCATGTATCTTGCGCCGTAGTAGTACAGGCCCGTCTCCTCGTCCAGCTCCTTGCCGTTGAACTTGTACGGGCTGTGGTAATCACTGCTCGCCATCTGCTTCTCCAGGAACACTTCGCCGTAGGGCAGGTATTCAATCTGCTGAGACAGTTTGCCGTCATCGTTGGACACCGCCGTGCTACTGCCCAGATGGTCACGGTGGTAATAATAGAGCAGGTCCCTGTCCAGAATGCTGCGTGGCATTTCCGGCTCACCGCCATTAAGTGTCAGACCTTCTGTATTATCCCAGTAACCTGGTCTGTCGAAAAAGTAATTATTATAATAGCTATCGTGATTTGTCCCATTATAGGGCAAATCAAATGCGTCATACACAGAATCAATCTGTGCAAGGTGCTGGTCTAGTTTCCCAGAGTAATCCACACGAATGTCGATTCCGTTGGAGCGTCCAGCCACACTGACGGACTCAGTATTTGGTGAGGGGTAAGGCTTACCCCCCACCTGAGATACTATTCTCTCTGCGCCGATATAGATATGCTTCGTGTAACGGCCATCATCACCATAGCTATAATAACCGTTAGGATAGACACTGTATCTGTCAGTTTGGGTCACTGTACCGTTGTGCTCGCTGTTGACAAACACAGCCTGGTTGGCGCCGTGTTCCTTGACCACGCGCTCGCCATCGGCATCATACCAATATTGAGACACGTAGCCATTCTGGGAGATCGCCAGAAGGCGATTCTCCTCATCCCAGCGGAAACGCTCCTCCCTCATCTTCTCAACGTCACCGGACTGGAACCCGACATCGGGCATCGTCCTTGATGTATTAACGTAAATGATGTTACCGTTATTGTCATACTCATAACAATGGTTCTCAACAACGGCATCATCCTCCGTCGGCTCCTCATCGGTACGGTAGTTCACATCACTTACGTTGGCCATCTGAAAACGCTTGCCGGGCGTTGTGCTATAAGCGTAATCCAAATCGTAGCCAGAGAACAATGTGTCTTCAAACTGGATATTGGATCGAGACAATTCCTGTTTTTTGCGCGTGATACGGTACATATCATCATAGCTCATATCCAGAGAATAGTTGGCCTGGTTGCCACCAAAATGCCCCTCAGCCTTGATGAGACGATAGAGAGGATCATATTTGTAGGTATGCGTGATTGTACCATTCAACATACCAGAAGTGCCGTTGACTCTCATGTATCGGTTGACTGACTTGATATTGCCGACAGAATCATAAGTAAATGCCGTCCGTATCGTGTCGTTTCCATATAAACCTTTAACGGTCAGATAACGCAATCGCCTCATCTGGGGAGTGTACTGATAAGTCGTAACAGCTCCATTTCCGTACTGCATATAGACCCTGTCACCGAACTTGTCATAACGAATATCTGACACATAGTCATACTCTTCCACATCTCGGGTTCCACTCACAGAATTCAATTGTCCGGCATCATCGTAATCATAGTTCACAAGAGTGCCATCAGGGTAGGTCATTTGCTTAAGACGATTGTGACTGTCATATACCCATTGTGTTACAAAAGTGGAAATCTCATGGTTGGGCACGATGACAGTCCTGCGCTCCTTCGTTACCTCGCCATGCATGCCGTAATCATACTCGATCGCGCCGGTACCGTCAATGCGCAGTTTCACACGGCCCTTTAACAGTGGATTATCAGACCTATTGCCGTAATGATATACGACATTGTTCTCGGGATGGTCCGGATAGAAGATACTGTCCAGCTGGTCGTAATTATACTTGTACCTGATTTCCTTGTTTTTTCCCTGCATATTGGCCGTCTTCTTGGTCAAAAGACTTCCATTGGGGGCATACGTGAACGTCGTTTTTCCACTTGCAGGGTGTGTCACAGAGACACGACGATCACCCATATCGTACTGACTGAGAGTCTCATTGCCCTCGGTGTCTGTAACCTTGACCAAACGTCCTATGCCGTCGTATTCAAATGAGGTGGTCAATGGCTGGGAGTTGTCCTCGTCCTTGTACTGGACGCTCTTTACCTTCCTGCCGCTGCCATCGGTGTAGGTCTCGCTCAAGTGTTCATTCTCGTCATAGAATTGTGAGACAACCGTATGATCGCCTATGGCATACATATAGTATTGGTCTTTACCGTTCGGCAACTCCACATAATCAAGACGGTCAAGCACATCATAGGTGGTCACTGTGGGATTGACGGAATCTTTCAGGTCACTGAAGGCGATATTGTCAGTGTATGGCATAGCCGTCGGATAATAGGACTTTTCAACACGGCCGAACTCATCGAAGATCTGTTGGCCACTCACAATAAGAACATGCTCTGTTCCGTCCCCCGCAGCGTTTTGAATAATACTCTCTTTTTGAACTTGGATGGGACGGCCAAAACCGTCAACAAATGTGATTGTTTTGATATAATCGGCATTTGAGCCATTCCTCTTGTTCAAATTCCAGGTAATTGCATACGCCGGACGAGAGATTTTGCCATTATTTGCGATAATGGCCTTCGGTTCATAATCATATTTGACCGTATAATATGGAGGATTATTGACATCACCGCTTCCTGTCCTGATCTGACTTATCTCGATTGGTGAGTTATAGCCAGTTACACGACCCAGATCATCAGTATAGGTAAAATAATCCATCTCATGGATATCGTGCATCTGCCTTGTGATGCCATAGCGGTAATCAATGCCGCCAGAGGTGCTTTCATATCCGTATGAGTCTGCGACCTCAACGGGATACATGTTCATCATCGTGGAGTCATACTTACATGTGTAAGTCAAGTTCTGATTATAGCCGTTAGATGGCAGAGTAACTGTTTTAAGGTTGCCGTAGCTGTCGTATGTGTAGGTCGTACTGGCTTCAATCTTAGCATACTGCGGTTCCAAGTCCGGTTCTTGGTCCGGGCCTGTCAAACCCGGATAATTTGGTCCAACCACACCATCACCGGGACCCACTAAACCATTTGTGGTCGCAGTGCCGTCATCAAGACCGTTCAACCCCTCTTGGTTCTCACCAGGGACAATGGGGCTGACATAGCCCAAAAGACGGACAATGCCTGTAATCTGGGTCGGATTGGCCGCGTCTGAATACGACGCCTTGATTGAGTGCCTTAAACGGCTCGGACTTTCATATACTTTGACTCTTAACGGCAATCCAAATATATGATGATCACCATCCAAGACACTGTGATAGCTTATATTCGTTCTGTAGTCGAACGCGCCGTTACCACTGCAGCCAAGACCGCCCTTATTGCTGTACTTGTAGTTCCGCAATAATCCATGATCTCCGGGGGAGACATAGTACTGATACCAACTTTCGGACATGACCGTTCCCGTATCCGTGCGCTCATATTGCTTGTTCTGTGTGTACTTTATAGGAGCATAAGCGGCTCCGCGGTCATTCCAACAAACAAATGTGGTATCAAAACGATACGTACCGCCATAATTGTTTGAGTTGGAGTTCTTAATACCGAACATATAGTACTCGTTTTCCGTCTTCGTCATTATGTCACCAGCTGAGTTCTCGACACGGGTGCTGAGCAGACTTCCAGCAGTATAGATGCTGGCCGTGTCATATTCTTCAACGGTTTGGCGGAACAGACGCTGGTCGTTGGGACGGTTATAGTATTGCTTTGACACAACCTCCCCGAATCCCAAGAACTCGCGTTCATGGCGGTCACGCACGCCATGACCGTACTCATATACCGTCTTGGTGTTGGGTATCTTGTAGTCGTTGTAGTCGATGCCGTAGTCCACATCCACACTCGACATCACCCACTTGCCTCCGGGCAAGCCATAGGTTGGAGTGCTATGCTTGTAATCAACTGTGAACTTTCCGCCTAATGAGTTTGTTACTGTCTTGAGCTTATTGGTGCGGGCGATGGTCGAGCGTTTCACGGTTATTACATTTTCATCCTCAGAACATGCAATATCCATGAAACCATCCCCATCTACATCTTTCAAAACATACGTGGGACGATACATCGCATAACCTGTAGAAGCACCGGGATTAACACATACTTTAATCTGGGCGGCAGGAATATTTAACGTAGCCGTAAACGCCGCATTAACAGAAGCCGCATTTGTGGTTGAAGTATTTAACCATTCGGCACCGTTCCATTCGATAAATCCATCAAAACGATTTCCCATATTCATTGCGACACTATCATTCATGAGATGATCATCAGTGCTCATTGTTTTAATCTTGTCAGGTAAACCGTCACCATTCACGTCTAAAAGACAATAAGACTCAACTGTCTCGGATTCAGAGAATCCCACACCTACAGAAAAACTCCCAGATGCCTTATTTATTAGCCTGTTTTTATTTGTTGTGGTTCCTCCTATGGGGCCTCCGGCTCCACCGCCTAATCCTGCTTGGATAGTATTGCTTCTCCCTTTTTTAAGAGTATCAATCCCCCATTCTACTGCTTCCGTAAAGTCATAGCCTAAGTTCAACATTACTCGTTTATCAGAAAGAATCTTATCTGGGAGCCCATCGCCATTAATATCTATAAATGCTTCAACTAATTCATCGTGATTCCAGTTCTCACCTCCGCTTACTGATATTTGAGCAGCCCAGGTGGTTTGAGCTTCTTGCAATGTGATTTTGCCCGTCTTTATCAATTCAGCAATATTTGAGATAGAAGAAATGGGGTTATCTCCAATTCCTGCAAAATGCGAAGAATTTGAGGATTTTTCATTGCCAATATTTCGATATTTCTCTCCGCTCAACCCACCAAGAGTATTTGTATACTGAATGGAGCCATAAGACACCACATCAGGAAATCCATCTCCATTCATATCCAACATGGTTTGCTGGGCTTCAGCGTCTCCACTTGCTTGATTGAGCGTCAGAAGGCTCAAAAATCCTTCCTGATCAACTATGCTGCTGCTTTTTGAAATCTGGTTGACAGCTACGGCACCTGTTCCTTGAAGCATCAATCCTGAAGACGGAGCAATTACGACATTATTCGCCAATGGATTCGACATCGTTACATCTTGCTCGCCAAGTCTTGCTGCACCAGCCTCAAATGCAGTAAGGTAAATACTACGATTTTGACCGATCCATTGCGCAACCGTAGTCTGATCTGTCCCCAGCTGAATAAATGGTTCCGTTAAAACATCTATCGTTTCAGTAGTACTTTGGGGCAGGTGCAATAGACTCTCATCAATTGGACTAGCATATCTATTTTCAGAGGCGTTATACGCAAAACCGCCCCAACCACGATACATTAAACCAAAACCTTCATTTTGTTGTTCTGAATACAAACTAGCAGACCATAAATTCGGCTGAAGAAGAAAGCTGTTTGTTGGTCCATCACTTTGTGACAAGCGTACATATGCGTTATTAATTGAATTGTCATTTATCACGCCAGCAAAGTGATATTCAAACCATATTTCTTCATTCTCTCTTTGAACAAAACAAATTGTATCAGATGTGAACGTGCCGTTAACAATACTATAAGTTTTTTTTGAGATTAGTCTGTTGGCCGTTTTCACACTTAACGTTATATCACCAGTTAAAGTGCGATCTGTAATTACCAACCCTGGGCTTACTATCAGCAACGAGTCATTGGCATGAATCTGGTAAGGTTCACCAAGCCTCAAACGCTTAGCATAAAGCCTATAATGCGCAGGAACCGATATGCTTACAGTATCAGTATCGTTTTCAATATATGAAATAGAAGGCATCCATTTGACTTCATCCCATCTAATATTTGATGTTGATGTCAATTCAAAACAATAATTGCTGTATTGCTGCGTATTTTGAATAGTGGCATTTACATCTACACTATCCGCAATAGTTGATGCAGAAAACACCCGTTCAAAAATGATATTCTCAACATAATTTTGATTTCTGTTACCATTACTATCAATAGAATCATTTTTACCGATTACTCGTAATACAACATCATCAGTCGTCAATGGTTTAATGAACTTGCCCGTTATTTCGATGCTATCGCAACTATTTACCCTAACAAAAGTGTCTGAATCATAGATTGCCCCTTCGACTGGTTGATACACTGTCGTTGAATATCCATTGGGCATCGTTTTGTTCGTTCCAGTGTAGGTAATAGTAGGCGCCCAACGGACATTGTCGAATGCGCCATTGCTCATTTCACTAGATCCACACTGAACTCTGAAATATATCTTGTTGCCTTTATAAACGTGAATAGATGGAATTGTCGGCTGAATTTCAGTTGAATTGTCTTTTTCAATTATTGTACTCCATAATATGATGTCACCGTGTTGAACTGAAACTATCAACTTGTCAGCTTTTGCGTATTCATCGACATCATAATCACCGTCTGGAATTATTCGTTGAACTGTTCCAGAAATATTGACATCACCATCCTGAGGTGCTTGCCAAACACGCACCATATCTATCATAGGGGACGTCCTAACCAATTCTGCCTGCTCTTCATTGTCTATCGTATATAGTGACTCGTCAATAAGCCTCTCGTATTTTATTGGACTAGGCGTATCACCACTACTTAATGTGAATGTGGGTGTGCCAGAGTTATTCAAATGATTGAAATAAACTTGACCATTTGATACAAAGTCTATTAGGCCATCTCCATTAATGTCATTGAAGTATTCTGTTGTTTCAGTTGTTGTTTTTGATTTCTCTCTACTATATGAACCTGTTAGTTCCATCCATCCCAGAACCGTTTTGGGTATGATATTGAATGTATGAGTTTTGCTCTTGGACTTTGATAATGAATGGATGCCTTGTATTTCTACAGGCTCCCCAAAAACAATTTGGCCACTTTGCTGATCAATCTTTTGAGGACAATAGAAAAGATGGCCGTCATTAACATAAACCTTATCTGGACGACTATCTCCATTTAAGTCTATAAAATCACAAACTCCTTGATTTGTATCATGCGAATATGTATATGAGCTGCCGACTGTGTTTCCTTTCCATTTGCTGCCATCTATCATTCCGACTCCTGCGTATAATGATAGCCCCCATGATACATTGGCATTTCCGCCAAGAGCGGAAGGCGATTGGGTTATATGTTCTAACAAATTATTAGATGATTGACCATTTAGATTCCAAGTTTCACCGCTGTTTTCAAAAGGCACATAACTTCCGTCACATAGTACGTCATCGTAATAATCGAATTCCTGGAAAGCGACCTCCTGATTATTGTTGTCAAAGTGCGCAATGCGCTTCAACTGGTCCTTATGGAAGGTGGTGTCATTCTTATAATCGAAGGTATAGCTGCGCAGCAATTCCTCTTGATAATGGACTTCAATTCTTCCAAGAAGCCTGTTGGATGAAGTCAGGAAGCCATAACGGGCATTGTTCTTTTTTATCGTCTTATCAAGATTGTTCGGAAAAAAATACACAATCGTATGCGCCGTATCCTGTCCTGCGCTTCCTGCCTCTATCCTGCTGAGATAATTTGCTTTTGCAGACAGGCCGGGAACCACCTGTTCCTCTACATTTGAATAATAATAGTTAATGTAATCGCCATGCGTTTCTTGAACTCGAGTAAGTTTCCATTCTGCTATCACATCATGTTGATAGCCCCCCGCATCTGTATAGGCTCCCTTTAAAACAGCATTGGCATTGCCACCATAAGTGTAAACCACGCCATTGCGGTCAGTTATTTCCCAATGATAATTACCTGGCGTCTTCCCGTAGCGTATGATTTTGCTGAAATCACCACCTTGACGTAAGAAGAATTGTCGATCCGACTGTCGATGTATTGAATCTTGGCGATGAGCAACGGTCATTTCATTATCGTTCATCATTGCCAACATTTGGCCGTTGAGAAGATATGTTTCAGTTTCAATTGTGTCATTATATCTTGGTACACCCCAACGAGTATCAACTGTGATTGTAGGAATAGAAATATCCCAGCCTTCACCAGCCCAACCGCTGCCTCCATCGCTATTGTATGACAAAACAATCTGTGGTTGCATGCCGTTTCTAGCTGGAGGCATTTCGAAAGGGTATGTAAGGTTGGCGGAACCACGGTTATTCGCGGTTGGTGGCATAATAATGTTGATTTTTGAAGCTGGATCAGCTGCTTTGATATCATTCATCATCGTGGGTGTGAACGCATCCGTTTCAGGAGATTCAGGGGCCACGATGACACCATTAATCATATCGGTGAAGTGGGTTGTCTTTGACACCACACATGCCGATTGCTTATCGACTTCAACGCGAGGCAAAGCCACCCAGCACTTTTTATCAGCATCAAAATAGTAGGTACGGATGTCGTCTTCAGTATATCCGCTGGGAATGCGAGTACGGTCATATTTGAGTCGGACTGTTGCGCCTTCCCCGTCAAAGTGCGTTCCGTGTGGCAGGAAACGATAACCCTCACCTTCAACCGAAACATTGAACATGCCGTAGTCCAGTTCTGGCACCGCCATCGAATCTAATGCCGCAATGCTGATTTCCATATCATGGAGCAACACCTTGTCACCGAATGCGATGGACGTGTTCGTGATTGACAAACTATCGGCCACGCCTTTCACCAGGCCCTTTGCCAGTGAAGGATGTTGACCCACACCGGCCATTGCTGTCATGCAGCTCAGCATCACCGCCACGAAAGCAATCAATTTCATTGAATGAGTTTTCATATCGTATGTCATTTTTGTGTTATTAGTTCAAAGGATTATTTACATAGTATCTTCTCGGAATACTCCTCGTGGTCAGTCAGGACTTTGACGATGTACACGCCAAATCCAGGAACCGAGAATGAAGCCGTTTTAACAGAACTGCCTGTCATTGTCCCCTCGGCAATCATGCGGCCCATCGTGTCGAACACCAACAACTGGGCGATACCAGAGTCAGAGGTGGTTAGTTCTGCCGTAAAGCTTTGGCCACCTTGAGGCGTGACTTTCAATGCGCCGTCATTGACAGCTGTCTCATCAATGCCATTTGTCTGGTTGGCAAAGCTGTCATCATACGGTTTTCTGGGTGCTTGGTTCATTGCCGCTCCGCTAATGTCAAACACTTCGTTTCTCGTTGTCGTATCACATTCGTATCCGATATACACGCGCTTTGTTATGGTATAAGGGCTCACGTACTCAACCAAAACGCTCTCATCAGACACTGAATCGTCAGGAATCTCAGCGCCATTCGTGTATTTGACACCGGCAAGCGTGGCTTCGCCACATTGGAACTCCGCTTTGAATACGGTCATAGCGCCGCTGTTTGCCTCATCGTGGGTGGAATTGTTGTAGGTCAAGTGAAGACCGAAGGTGTCAATGGAAACAGCCAACGAATCACCCGGCGCAATCTTATCTATAATGCCAACGACGGTATCGTTGTTCAGATAATACGCCTTCGAGCCGTCTATCTGGAATCCGGCATTGATTGTAGCGCTCCCCGCATTACCGCCTGTGATGAAACCCGCTTTATAGTTTGACAGGGTGTCAGTTACAAACCACGATACAGAGCGGACGCCTCCATCGTTCGGCACCGTTGACGAATAATACCTCGAACTGCCGGGATAGGGGCTGGCATATATGTTTTTGCCGCACCTTTGTGCCAATGTCAGATCATATCCCCCAGGCTCAATGCTGTCCACAACGAAATGGTCCGTTCCGAATGTAATTCCACGGAGGTAGTCATACGGCCTGGTGCCCGTCAGAAGAAGAGTGTCTTCTGGCGCCATGTTGTTTGGGGCGAGTTTGTCCATCTTTACATAATAAAGAGGAGACCCACATTTGATGTCTATTATCAGCCGGCCGGTGTTCGTGGGCTGATCATCGCCGTCACAGTTGGCCCTGACTGGCTTGAAATCCGCAATCAGCCCATCGTATGCGCCGAAAGTGAAATAACTTGTGTCATTCTCATTGAAGAAAACATTATGGAACAGCAGTTTGTGACGGTCGACGTCAAACTCGCTACAGGGAATCCTCTGGTCGACCTCTTCCGGGTTGCCGAAAACTGGGGACTCGTTGATAAGTAAGATTGAGCGCTTCTTACGGAAACGCTTGAGACCATTCGCAATATTGTAATTCAACTCTATCTGGTTCCCTGTATTGCTGAATCCATCAGCCCTGAATGACTTGATGTCCAACGGGGTGGATCCTGTCACAGCAAAGAGTCCGTAGCAGCTGTATCCCTTTGGAAGAGAACGCACCAGTTCTGTTCCTGGTCTATCATCGATGATTGGGGTGATGATGCCCCCTTGGACATCGTCGCCGTTTACTTGGTCATTGCCACCAAAAGGATTAAACGGGAGATTAGGAAATCCAATGGAATCCATAATTATGGGAAATACCCTTACCGGCACTTTAATATAATAACCGTACACGCCCTGACCGTCTATCTGAAGGAACATGTCGTCTCCTTTCTTATAGAAATCCACCTGATGGCCGTTCGCGCCATTATATATTACCTCTGACGACACCCTGCTGCCCTCGATCTTTTTAATGTTGCCTAACGAATCAACCCTGTACCCATACAATACTGTATTCCCTGACGTAGTAATGCCGATATCAAACGATGGGTGACTTTCTGGGCAGAAGAACGAATAATGCAGATCATTGGATGTTTTGGGCCCTAACCTCAGATAAGACACCGCACTTGACGTGCGTGGACGGTTAATGGAATACCATCCGTCACGCAACCGCGTCACGTTTATATTGCTCGCAGTCACTGTTACAGAGTTATCGCTGCCCGAAGGCATATTGCTGTTGAGTTTCCAGGAACGACCCATGATGTGCCACAGCGAGTCCGCATTGCCGCTGAGCGAAAGTGACAGGCTGTCATCACCCCAAATCATATACGAATTGTCAGGAAGGCTGTAGCCGTATTCATGACCAAGCACCAACAAACGGTTTGGCGTGGGTTTGCTAAAGGTACCGTGTTTATAGAAGGTATCGTTCGAGGAGAGCACAGAAAGCAATGTGTCCTCCTCGTAAGAGGTTGTGGACAGCATCTGGGACAAAGAACTGCCAGAATACTTTGCGATTGCGGTCACGCGATGATGATATGCCGCATCGCTGTTGTCCCAGATCAGCCGGCCATCGGGTGATATGTAAGAGCCCCAAAGCGTAATGCCATATTTTATTGCGAGATATGTTTCCACTTTTCGGCGTTCCAACTGGCTGAGCATGCGACCGTAAACAATCATTTCCGGGCTATAGCCGGTGAACGGCCTGCCGTTTGCATTGAACAGCAGGGACGATGACCCTGGTTCACCCCAGACCGAATGATTCGGAATGTTTGCCCTTTCATACGTGATTGTCCTGAGGGCGGTCTCATTGAATGGCGCATAGCGCCCATCGTTATATTTATGGGGCAAGTTGACAAGGCTTTCATCATGCACGCTGTCTGTTGACGTCAGGATGACCTCGCCAGCCCTGCCGCTTGTGTGGTAAAGCTCAATCGGGTTCGCGTTTATCTGAAACAGCTGCACTGAATCTGGCGCAAATACACCAATCAGGGTGGTTTGAGCCAGATTGGTGTGTCGCAGCAGGGACTTTCCACTGATTGAGTCAAAGTGCAATGCGGGATGGAAATTGAATGACTGCAGTTCAGACTGAGGTCTCACGATCAGGTGATCGTTCTCAATTGATATAAACCGAGTGCTATCACCAGAGCAGTCACGCCACACGTAACTCGAATCAGTGTTATTCGTTGTGGCGGTAGCGATATGCCACAGCTCGGCACCGGAGACCCCGCCAGGGCCTTGTGCAAATGCATACAATACACTGAGTAAGTATGCAGCCACTAATGTAATCCTTTTTGTCATGTTCATTTCATTTATTGTGAATTAATAATTTATCTGTAATCAAAAAGTGCCGATGTGTAAGGCTAACGAACAATTGTTCATGATGAATTCAGTCATCCCATCCCTTGTGGCATACATTGGAATCGTTGTAGAACCAAGTATTTCTTTTCCTTCATCTAAGGCAATGACATTTAATCCTAAATATGAAGCGACATGGAATAATTTGGAATCACATTCCGCTAACAGGATGCTGTCCTTGACTCTACATATAGGGGCTAGAGCATAGAATATCAACAACCGAAAGAGTTCGTTCCTGCAATCCTTGATTTCAGAAGAGACTGCGAATCGCCCCATATGCCAAACAATTGTATTTGAAGAATTTATTGAGAGATCCTTCGGATTGATGCCAAAGAATTTAGTAATCGGAAGCTCAACACGTCCATCCCACTTCATCAAGCGAATAGTACCCACAATTCTGTCTTGTTTATTGCGAACAACAATGATATGTGAGCTACCATAGAACAATATCTCATCTTTGAGGACTTCGTCAATCTCGTTCCTAAGAGACATCATTGAGTATGATTGTTTTTTGTGATGCTTGTAATTCTCTGATACGACAAACTCGGCAAGTTCGTTTAATTCATCGAACGACAATTTACATATTGAATAGTCGTAATATGTTGAAATTATATTATCCATGGTGAATAACTATTTTTTTACGGATGCAAAATTATGGTGAGTGTCTGTGACGTCAAATACCCAAATGGGTACTTCTGCCTGATTGACAGGAACTTTGACCCATTTGGGTATCATTTAGCATTAATCTTTCTTCGGTGATTTCTAATTGAACTTATAGAGTATTTAGATTTTTTTCAATCGATTAATTGTGTGTTTTATTGAAAAGAAGTATTTTTGAGGGCTAAATTATATAGATATGAATATAGTAGATGAATTTTTCACGAAAGACAACGCAGTAACAGGTGTAACAGAAGAAGCATACGAAAGCATCAGGGATCTTGTTGACTATGTGGATGCTTTTGCACGCATGACATACAAGAGCGTCTATATCATTGATTACTACAAGAGGGATTTTCTTTATGTGAGTGAGAACCCGTTATTTTTATGCGGGTTATCCGCTGAACAGGTCAAAGAGATTGGATATAATTTTTATATCGACAACGTACCCAAAGATGATGTGGATCGATTACTTAGAATCAATTCTTTGGGATTCATTTTTTCAAAGAGGATACCTGCCGAAGAGAAAAGACATTATACTATTTCCTATAACTTTAAAATTATCAATACCATTTCCAGAAAGGTTCAGACAATTAATCACCAACTCACACCTCTGAAGATGATGCCAGATGGTTCTATATGGTTGGCATTATGTGTGGCATCAATCCCTCCAAAGTCTAGTGATAACGCTATTACGATGATTAATACTCGTACACAAGAGCGGTGGAATCTTGATCTTGAAAGCAATAAATGGAGAAAAGCCAAGAATGTTGTTTTGACTGAACAGGAGATACTGGTTCTCAAGTATTCAGCAATGGGCTATACCATGAATGACATAGCCAAGAAAATTTTTAAATCATTTGATTCCATCAAGCGTTATCGTAAACGTATTCTCGAAAAACTGGGTACAGATAATATCACCGAAGCCATCAATTACGCAACGACGTTTCGGCTCATGAAATAAAAATTCAGCACCCCTATTGTCTTGGCTTTAGAGGTGCTGTGTTAATAATACATATATATTATTGATGATCTTCTTTTATGGTGTCCAGGTAAAACTTTGGATATCTTAAGAATTTTTCACCAACTGCAATTTTATAACAGAGATGAGTTGCGATTCCTCCAATGAGCCATGACGCGACTGCTAATTGGGGTGGGGATTGCAAGCCATTCTCGTTTTCGTATGTCGCCACAACCTGCTCAATCCACGGCTTTGGCTCACCCCAGAATTTATAATAGTTAAAAATATGTTTTACCATTTTCACTTCAAAACCCCTGTAATCGTCATCACAGATGTCTTTTAACTGTATTCCTGTAGGCGTAACAACGAAAACAAGTCCAGCCCAGCCGATGTTATACGGATGTAATACAGGGATGTTGTATTTCTGACACCATTCATCAAAAACAAATGGAATATCTGATTTGAAGTCTAAGGCATTAATTGCGATTTCGTGTCCTTTTACAATTTCCTCCACATTATCGTGATCAATAAAGCTCTCTATCGTATTAATGTTTGCATCAGGGTTAATTTCCATCAATCTTTTTTTAAGAGCTTTGACTTTAGAAACTCCAATATCATTATATGTATAGTTCTGACGATTAAGATTTGATTCTTCAACGATATCCCCATCAACAATTGTAAGTGTTTCAAATCCGAAACGTAATAAGCACTCTGCAATAATGCTACCAATACCGGCACCTCCAAGAACAATTTTGATGTTTTTGATTCTTAATTGTTCTTCATCACTAACGTAGATCCTGTTTCTTGAATATCTTTCCATCTTCTCAATTATTAATTTTTCCGCAAAAGTATATCTGACCAAATTCTGATGCAATACCCAAATGGGTATTTTTTCTTCTTTAGCTACCGACAGCTTAATTTTGACCTATTTGGGTATTTTATCAACAAGTCAATTAATAGTGTACTCAATTAAGACATACTAAAGAGCCTCTTAACGCTTTGCAGGATACAATTCCCCTTAGGATTCGATAAGTGAAATTGTTCGCAACTTTTTGTCTTGAGTTTGTGGTATATATATAGTGTGAAATATATTTCTCTAAGTCTTTGATAATGGATGAATTTAATAATTTGATGTTGGAGGAAATACAAAAGAAAAGCTAAGAGCGATGGTGGCAAAATAGCTAATACGATAATCTTTTCAGGGATATAGACAAATGAACTAATCAATTCTTTTGTTTCGTTGTCAAAATGTCCCATTATTGCAAAAACGAATAAAACAGCTGCACAAATAATTGCCATTATCTTTACAAATCGAGCAACATACCATGAGGAGGATGCCATGCGAATGTGAGATTCGTTTTTATTAATTATTGCATAGGCATCAGGATAATCCAATTGAACATCGATCTTCATTCTGTTTACTTTGTTCTTAGTTCTTGCTCCTGCTTGTGACCAATCAACATATCGAATTAGTTCTAGCTCGTTGCGCTTCATTAAATACTTATAGTAATCATTATAAGGATAATCACTTTGGAAGTCCCAATGGGAACAACCAGTGTCGTTTTGTATTTGCAGTATAAGGAAACAAGCTAATAATGATGTCATTTGATTAGCATCAAAGTCCTTTTTAGTCAAAGTTTTACAATACTTCTTTTGTGTGTTATAAAACCATTTTAAGTATGAGAATTTATGGATGATTTTATAATAGGCTTTAACGAAACGATTGCGACTCATAACTCTAATAATATATTTTGCCTCCTTAAAATAGAATTCAAATATTTTATTTTCCGTTTCTTTTAAATTTATATTTTTACTCCATGGGTTGCATTGATTGTTTTTGTTACCTGGTTTCTCCTTGTGTGGGAATATAATAGGCAATATTAATTCGTAAAGATTCGGCTGGGCAGGTTGTAGAGACTCAAAGCTGTTTATTAAACTATTGATATTCTCCAATAGTAATCGTAAGTCTTTTTCATTCGAGATTTCAACACAAGGATCTTTCTTTTTCTTTGACTTACACAGCTTTTTTATTGTGTTTTTTTCTTCAAGAAAAGAATCACAAAGTCCAGGTATCGTTCTTATATCTTTTTTGATAAGATCAAGTTCTGATTGTACCATATCTTTGATTTCTTTTAACTCTATTATGTTCTTTTTGTTTGGGAACAAAGCAATAACATCTTTGGTGTTTTGTTTTATCCTTCTTCTAATATCCTCCCTATCAGTTTTGTTAATATCTGAACGAAAGAATACATGTCCTGCTATATATGATAGGATTAAAAAAGTCAAAAATGCAGCAAACCAAAACCATCCTCCTAGAGACGTAGAAGATCCAGTAAATACCAATGTGTGGCTATCATTAATGAACTCAACTAATTCACTAGGTTGCGAACTGCTGATTTTGTATATGATAATAGGGAGAACAAAGCATATGATTAAACTAAAATTAAACAAAACACCAGGAATTAATGCTCCCATAATGTCAACCATAAGCTCATCAAATAGTCTAACCCCAGAATGGCTTCGTTTTGTACCTTTCATGAGATCGAAAAGACTGTCCGCTATTCTCTCAGTTCTTGCTCCATTTAAATCATCTGCGTTAATCATATTTCAAATCTATTATTTTAAGTTCATAATAAATCAATAAAAAGTGCTCTTGTTAGCATGGTTATATTAATGTGGGTGTCCAAAAGCCTCAATCATTCATTGCTTGTTGTCTTATACATGATTAGCACGATAAGTAATTATGCACAAAAATGCTCTTCGAGTTATCAAAGTAGACGTTACAAGCGGTTGCGCTCGCTTTGGCCGGCATGGCCACCTTGATACCTGCTGCGAGTTGCATTGAACTTCCAAGAGACATCGATACTTACGCGCTGCGTATCGCTGTACGAGTCAATATCTCTGCGATAATTTAGACCATTATAGTAAACCGCTTTTGTCTTGTTTGTTCGGAAAATATCACTTCCCTTTAATGCGACATTTAGGCTTTTATCTTTAAGGAATTGCCGGCTTATGCGAAGATTCAAGCCTCCTGATGCCTTTTTCTGGGTAAAACCAGATTCATAATATGGAGAGAAATATGCCTGAATGTTCAGTAGCCAAGCATAGGGAAGATTCAACGTATTGTCTAATGTGAAGCTTGTTTCGATGCCTTTAAATGTTTTTGTTATACCCATTGGGGTCAAATCCCTATCGGTATAACTTAATTTAGCAGAATAGTTCAACTGCCAGATTCCAATCTTAGGTGAGGCATTCAATGATAATACATAATAATTGCCTGGGGGCATTGTCGCGTATTTCTTGAGGATGACACCAGGATGAGTGATATCATCATAGGCAGTGCTGAATGTCGTGTAAGTGCCTTTGACATGTCCAAATGTAAAATCTGCATAAAGCCATTTCCACATGGATGACCAAGAGATGATGTGATGCACTTGGGTCTGCAAACAAGGATCACCAGTACTATAGTTATATTTATCTTCGTATGTCACATTCGGGGACAACATATTATAGCGTGGAACATACCTGTCACAGCGATAAGTGAGACAATGATACCAGTTATTGTTGCTATAACTGATGGAAGCTCTCGGAATAAGCACATGAGTATTGGGTTGAATCTCTTCTTTTCTTTCTCCATTAAGCTCATATCGGTTAAGTTCATTTTGCCATCGAACACCAGCGTTTACAGAGAATTTGTTGATTGGAACACGATAGTTGGCATATAATGACCAAGTTGTTGTCAATTGATGAATATCATTGTCGTCAGAAAAGCCACTCTGAACAAACATACTGTGACGGTCAACATTTGTGATTTCTTCACCGAAAGTCAGTTCACCTTTGGGGAGCGGAGCAGAGATAGTCAGTTTTTCAGCAATGAGTTGACTTTTTGTATGCGTTTGGCTGCTTGCCGTAGCTTCATCATCATTTGTCATGGATGTTGATTCTTGTTCTGAACGATTGCTGTAATAATCTGCACTGAAATCCAGTCCCCACTCACCTACTTGTCCAACATAGTATGCATTAATCGCATGGTTGATTCTCGGCTTGATAGTCGATTCACTGATCGCGTGGAATTCATCCACCAATTCACCGTCTTTTGTTACGAATTGATCTCCTTCTGTTTTATCTTTTGATTTCCCGATATGATTCATCGCTGTGTAAGTGATGCCGACAGAATGTTTATCATTTATCTGCCAGTTCCATCCTAAATCAGCATTATAAATCGAATAGTGACTACGTTTTATAGAACTGCTGTTGTAGTCCCAGGTGTTCGATGTCATCATTCGAACATTATTTGTTGATGTGCTGTAATTGGTCCAGTCAAACACTTGTCCACGAGTGAAGAAATCCATTCCGTTTTTCAGGCGATAGTTTAAATTGACACTGATTCTATCAGTTGTCACTTTACTTTGCGTGTGAGCCGCATTGATATTGCCGCTCAGACCATCGCCTTGTTTTTTGATAGTTTTGAGACGAATGACGGATTTGACATTCTGGCCGTATTCGGGACCAGGGTTGGTGATGATCTCTGCTGACAGAATCTCATCAGCACGGTAACGGTCGAGTTCAGACTTATCGCGCACTTTCTTATTGTTGATATAGATTTCAGGCTCACCACGTCCGGCAATGGTGCCGTCCGCCATCATCAAGGGCAAGTGAGACAGCATCTCGGTTACCGAGCCAAATTGTTCCAGTACGGTGCCCTGAACGTTGGCTTGCAGCCCTCGTTCGGTGATTCGGGTCAATCGCTTAGAACCTGTAACAATAACACCGCTCAATTCGATAGGCTGCTCTGTCATCATCATAGTGCCAGCATTGTACACACCTTGGATGAGGTTTTGTTCATCAATGCAGAGTTCTTTAGTAATTGTCTCGTAACCAAGTGAAGCGATAGACAACGATACCTGGTTTTGACTACAAGGAATGGTGAAAATGGAATCACTGCATTGACGATATGTCTCCTCTCCTTCAGGAGTGATAACGCAGACCGTGTAAGGATAGTTCAAACCATCAGGGAAAAAGACCTTTCCCTGGATTGACGTCACTGCATTCAAGTGCAATGCGATAGAAGCTGATATGATAATAACAAGGTTACGCATAATATTTTTCATAATATTGAATTAAAATATCATTAAGTCTTTCTTTTTCAACAGGGCAGAGATTGATGTTCTGATCTTCAAGGGCATTTTTCCTCGCATCTATAGAGCAGCCTCCACCACAGATGGGCAAAATCTTACAACCACGGCATTCTTCATTGTCGAATGGCAATGCTGATAGCGCAAAATCGGCTTGACGGTATAAATCAATTTTTCCATCAACGATGTTTCCTACACTATGTAGATTATCTCCGACGTGCTCTAAGCATTTATAAATTGCACCATCTGGAGCTATGCAAAAACATGACATAGAACGAAATTGGCAACACCCAGTAATTGTTGGATACTTTGGACGATAATCTTCTTCAACGGAACTATATTCATAGAATTCTACTGGCGTTAAACAATTATTACAACCATCAAATGATGTTCTATTTCTAATGTAATTAGGCCATAAACTTAAACGGCCATTACTAAAATAAGATTCAAACCTATTGTGAATTTCTTTTTTCAACAAATGATAGTTATCTATATTTGTCTTATCAAGGTTAACACGAATGACAATATTACAATGACTCAAGTCTAAGACATTATATACGTTGTCAATAATTCTGTCAAAGGACCCTTTTCTATTTCTATAAAATCTTTTCTTGTCATGTACTTCTTTCGTGCCATCCAGCGTAATCTGCAAATACTTTATTTGATATTTATCAAATTCCTTAATCATAAATGAATTAAGCAGAGATCCATTTGTGATAGCATTTGCCTTATACTGAATGTTGTTTTTAACCAAAAAAGAGCTAATCTTATCAATTGCATGCCAATTCAAAAAAGGTTCACCTCCAAACCAAGTTATGGAAATAGGCCTCTCTTTTTTAGCAAAGAGGTAATTATTAATGGCTTCGATAACATTATCATTCATATTATCACTATGACGGTGCCCCGCCTCAAAACAATATGGACAGGCAAAATTACAGTTCATTGTTGTTGCGATTGTAAGGTTCAAATTACTGTTCCTGTATAATCCGCTTAGATATCGGTATGTATATAACAATAATTCATCACAATTTTCTTCGACAACAAAGCCTCCATTAATTAAATCTTTATTGTTCTCGTTATAATATGACTTGTCGACAATTGCAAATGCATTATTTGCTGTATTATAAAGCAAATATTTGCTTTTATAATAAGGGATAACAATATTATAAAATGATAGTTTCATAATGAATCTTTATTTAATGACTACAATAAATAAGAAAAAACCATGCCTTTGTTAATGCGTGTAGATAAAACATAAATAACAATTATTTATCTACACGCATTGGGGGATTTATTTGTAATAACAAATTATCCTAATAAACCTCAGTTTGATGAGTGGGAATCAATGAATGTCTTGACCATATTCATTGTTGCATGGTTTATATTCCGGGCAACTAAATTCACTCGTGCATGGTGTGAAGTGCTCGCAATTGAAATCATGTTGACAGTAGATTCCACAGCCTCCTCCAAACAGTTCACCCATCTCGTCATTGCTGAGAAGATTTGCGCTGTGAGGCATTCCTTGACGGAGTAGTTCTACTCCAAAGTTCCTTTTTACTTTGCTCATTGTTTTTAAATTTAATTGTTAGTAAAAGTGAATTTACACATAGTGGCCATTATGTAGTTTTTATATTTCTTTCAGTATTGGGAATAAGTGAACAATCAATGGTTGCTGATTAAGAACGATAATACCAGACCCAGATAATGTCTTTAATGGTTGTTCATCATTGTCAATAGCCCTTTGAAAATCACAATCAATGGTGAGTTCATAGCTGTTTCCCTTTCGATAAGAAGATCTCTTAACAATCTTCCCAACAAAGGATCCGTAACAGTTGCTTGGATATTCATTGAGATTAATGACTACCGTTTGATTCCGGTGAATTCTTCCATAATTGTATGGAGAAGTATATGCAACAGTTTTATAGTCGCCATTATCCCTAAGTTCACTAATGACTTCAACGGTTAGTTTCTCTTGATATGGAATGAAACAACCTATTGTAATTAAGAACAATATCAAGATGAATGTACTGTAAATTCCCCAGTGCGTAATCCATTTGGGTACCCTCCCAATGAATTCGTCGGGTTCTTTCCACATATCATTATGTATTGAGTTCGGCATAATTAGTCACCTAAGTTTAATTGGTTCTTTACTAAGTTATAGTATGCCCCATGTGAGGAAACCAGCTCTTGATGAGAGCCTTGTTCAATCACTGAGCCTTTTTCCAAGACAACAATGTTGTCTGCATTCTGAACTGTGCTTAACCTATGAGCAACAATAATCACAGTCTTTCCCACAAAGAACTCGTTGAGATTCTTAATAATCTCTTTCTCATTATTGGCATCCAATGAATTAGTTGCCTCATCAAGGATGATATAACTTGCATCTTTATAGATTGCACGAGCTATCAGGATGCGTTGTTTTTGTCCAGAACTTAATCCATGCCCATCAGCCCCGATCTTAGTGTGATACCCGGTTGGTAAAGATTCGACAAAGTCATGTACACAAGCCTTTTTCGCCGCATCTAATACCCTTTGATGATCAGATTCATCATTTGAAATCGAAATATTTTTTTCGATGGTGTCACTGAAGATAAAACCATCCTGCATGACCACTCCACAAGCGGCTCTCCAATTGCTCATTCGAAACCGGTCTAATTGTTGATTTCCTAACATGATTTCTCCAGAAGCTGGAGAATAGAAACCAAGCAACATTTTGAGTAAGGTCGTTTTCCCGCTACCGCTCACTCCTACAATGGCGGTAATTTTACCACCAGGTATAACCAGAGACAGGTTGTTGAGAACCTTAGATGAGCGGGGGCCGTCATATTGAAAAACCACATTTTTCAATTCTATATCAGCGGATTGAGGTATGTCATTGATATAATCCCTATCTGGACATTCCTCATCATCTTTACCAGTGATTTCTCCCATGCGTTCAACACTCATTTTTGCATCCTGCAATGACTGCATAAACCCAATGAACTGATATAGTGGCGCATTTAACTGTCCAATAATGTATTGCAGAGCCATCATTTCTCCGATCGTCATATTGCCGTTAATGACAGCAAGCGCAGACAGGAACGATATGGTTATGTTTTTAACTTCATCAATGAACCCACCACCATTGTTTTGAATTTGTCCAAGGGCAAGACTCTTTGAGCTGATCCTAAATAGTCTTGCCTGGATTTCTTCCCATTCCCATCTTTTTGCCTTTTCACAGTTGTTCAATTTGATTTCCTGCATACCGTTAACCAACTGAATAAGGTTACTCTGGTTGTTGGACATTTCTTGAAACTGCATATAATCCAATTTGCGGCGACGTTTCATGAAGACTTGAACCCATACTACATACGAGATACTACCCACCAGGAATGCTGCTAATACCTTCCCATTATAGGTCGCCATGACAATGGTATATATAATGAAAGTTATCAGCGACATCGTGGTGCTGATTAAAGTCCCGGTTAAAAAAGTTTGTACGCGGTTGAAATCCTTTATTCGTTGTAAAATATCACCGATATTCTTCGAATCAAAGAATGCGATGGGCAAACGCATCATTTTTCCGATGAAATCAGATATATATGTTATGCCAATGCGTGTTGTCACATGAAGCATCAGCCAACTGCGAATGATATTGTTGGACATTTGCCCAGCCGTCAACAGCAGTTGGGCAATTAAGATGATAATTATGAACGAAACATTTTTTGTTTGTATACCAGTATCTACAATGGCTTGAGTCAAAAAAGGGAAAACCAAGCTAATCAGACTGGCAGACAACAGGGCAAAGGCGATATAGAAGATGTATTTTCCGTAAGGACGGATATATGCCAACAAATCCCATAGGCTGACTTTATCTTTTTTATCAGCATCCTGTTCAAAAAACTCAGGCTTAGGCGCAAGGAGCAATGCGGCTCCAAGATGATTCCCGTCATTTCCGTCAATTTGAAGCCATGCCTTCTTGAAAGCCTCTTCATCATACTTGAGAATTCCTTCTGCCGGATCAGAAACAACAACAATTGTCTTATGCTTCTTTTTTTGGATTTCTAACACAACAACAAAATGTCTCTGATTCCAATGGATTATACATGGTAACGTAGCATCCTCAATTAATTGTTGCCATGAAATCTTTACGCCTATTGTCCGAAAACCGATTGCTTCTGCAGCATCGCTAATTCCCAGCAGAGAGACTCCATTGCGTGTAATATGGCAGAGTTCCCGCAAGTGTTTTTGAGAGAAATGCCTGCCATAATGTGAAGCAACAATCCTCAGTGAAGCTGCTCCACAATCCATAGCGTCCAATTGATGATAATGAGTCCGTTTCATAATAACCATTTATATGATATGTTAGCATTAACCTACCAATGGTTCATGACTTATTTTGTGTTTCTATGCAAAATTATGGCGAGTGGCTGTGGCGTCAAATACCCAAATGGGTAATTCTGCATGATTTACAGGTACTTTGACCCATTTGGGTATCGTTTTTCCTGTATGTTCCTACGTTTTTTATTGTCGAGCAAAAGAATTCAGTGCATTTCTCAATCGATTTGCAGCTGATTAATCAAATAGCAATCACTTTAACTACCCCAAAAAGACAGCTTGCTTTTGAAACACTCATCTATGATGGCCCTATTGGAGAGTTCAAAAACCAGATAAGATTAGTTTAAAAAGCCTTGACTATTGCAGAATAGAAAGGGCGAGGATGGGCTTTGTCATCACCTTCACAGCATTAACAGACTCATAATAGTTATAGCAACAATTTGCTACATTATGCTACACATTCGCTACGAATTATGTGGGTAATAGCACATCGTAATTCATTGCATATCAACACCGCTACACATGGATGCAATCTTTTCTCGAGAACTCCTGTGCCTAAACTTAGAAATTCACATCTCATCATGTATTTGTACATATTTTCACTTCATTTTGAACACCCTCTTATATTATGTTGCAGGAATCTTATGTGATAGATGTGCTTTTGCATCATAAAATTTGGGGCAAATAGAGCCTTAGAAACAACTCTGAACAACTTTGAATAACTTGAAGTAAACCGCTAATTTATAGCGGTTTACTCGTTTTTAACACTTCGGGTTGCATATTTGTTAGTTACTGTTTTTCCAGTTATTTTTGGCACCTTATTTCTGCCGCGAGTGTAAAACAGAAAGTCAATTTCACACCAAGATGACATCATAGGGACAAGCGTGAGACGCTGTGAGAAAAGTCCAAAATGCAATCGAGGGTACAACGTGAGACACCATGAGAAGTGATGAGACACTATGAGACACTTTGGCAGGAGAAATTCACTAACAAGTGCAACATTTATGGAAATTCAGAACGTTAAAATAGTACAAAAGAAGGATTTGTCTTTTTTGACACCCCTCCTCTCGTCAAGTTCTCAAACTCGTTGGGCAGTTGCATAAGAAAATCGTATTCTATCATTATTGATTGCAACTATTTTTTCCACAATCCCAACTGCTTGGCCAAGTCAATAGCAAGTCTTGTCAGTGGGCGTTTATGTATTTCATTAGGGTCTGCATAAGTCCCTAGAATAAACCTCTCCAAATCCGTCTGTTTAGGTATCAGTGCACTGAAGCTAGAGTCGCGCAGGCTCTGAATCATACTGGCATTGTATATCTTACTCTTCCACACGATTTCTTCTGTGAAGTCATTGTGCTCTGCATACCTTGCCTCTATATGTAACCGCTGGTCTGTATTATCTCGGATAGCGACCTGATTCACATTCCAAGGGTCAGCCGCCACCATATCAACCTTTAAATTCTCCTTTTCAAGAAAAACAAGATAGTTCACTAGAGAGCGTTCATCCAATTTGAACTTCAGCACATCCAAATCTCCGCTTCCGGTATCGTCCCATAGTCCAAAGAATGGAGTGTCACTTGCAGATTTCCTTCTATTACAACTGGGACATGAGGGTTGAAGATTAAAGAAAGAGATACATAAGAATGGATAGCATGACTTGGGTTTCCAATGATCTAGGTCATAATAACCTTCTCCATCGCTGTCACTGATAGTATAGTTGGCATTGCAATAGACGCAGGCTTTCAGTTCTAACTTGCGATAAATAGGCGGCACTATTTGGTCTCGTACATTTTTATAGTGCATTGCATCAATGAGTCGATTTGACAAAGATTCTTTATTAACCCCATCTATCATCATGGCACAGTTAGCTATTTGATGCCTAACCAACGTATCTTTATGTGTAATATTACCACAAAAAATAGTTGGTTGGCATTTTAGCAACGAACCATCATTATAGCCCGTTAATATTTCATCCACATAGTCGACATACTGCTGTGGCGTTGAAGGGCTAACTTGCCATACTGGATTTCTTCTTGAAGAACGTGTATTAACCTCTATATTTTTTGCCCTACGAAATTCATCCTTCAGCATTGTCAGTTCATTGACAATATCTTGATGAAAAGCGGAATTATGGATGGCATCCACATACTCTGTTTCCACCAATTGTTCTATCTCTGTTGTAATACTAATCTTGCGCATATCGTCCCTCTAATTCTCTCACCCTCTCTTTCAGCCAGTCAAGTTCTGCGTGCCCATTGTCGCCAAACCGCTTCTCGAAATAGAGCGCCATAAGTTGTTGCTTAATAAGCGGGTCTCCAACCTCGTCAATAAACCTTTCTGCCTTATCGTCATTCCAATTGTCGTGCTGTTCCTTGCCTTCCAGATAGTCGCAAAGCGTCTGTATCTTCTTTGAGACGAAAGCCCCCAAGAACCCCTCGTTTAGGAAGAAACTCTGATGCAACGTATCGTTCACATTAGCAGCAAAAGGCGAGAACTTGATTTTTCCGCCCACATCTTTTCCGTCTTCAAGGTAGAGTACGTTCTGTTTGGCAATGTCACTCAAAACAAAGGGCGAATGGGTTGCCATAATGATGTTGACATTAAGCACATGCAACATCCCCAGCGATTTGATACTGTCTATCAACAGCCGTATCAGTTTAAGCTGATACTTCGGATGGGCATACAGTTCAATCTCGTCCAACACTAGACACACATTCTTATAAACGACATTATCCTCATTGGGCTTATCCCATACCGAGTTGATATTTCGCAGTTGATACAGAATCGACGAAACGCTGTAGATCACCTGTTTCTCTCCGCTACTCAATGAGCTGAATCTCACATTTTGGCCGTCCTCCCCCTCTATCAAGATATCTGTCTTGAAAGATGGTGCAGGCATAAGTTCTTCCTCCTGCCAGATATGAGGTTCTACTTCCTCCCCATAATAATAGGTTGTATATCGCTCTTGTATCAAGCTTCTTAGAATCTCATCCTCAGTCACTAAACATCGGTCTATGGCCGCCTTATAATCATTGACCGTCATAGTATTACCCTCAACTTGGCCATTTACCACGTTTCCTGTACTGTAATGATGATAATAGAGGTATGCCAAACAACGCCTTATCTTCAGAGTAATATGAGAGGTGTCTTTATTCAGTTTACCTACATACTCCAACACCTTGTCGGCATCACCAAAGCAGTCGTGATAGTCGTAATACTGAGCATAGTTACGTGAAACTTTCAGTGTTTTGTAGACAATATAGTTGATGGTTCTCACATCATCCATTCTCTGCCAGTAATCACCACCTCTCTTGCGAGATTCAATCTCATAGCCCAGCACGTGACCCCATGCGGCTGTAATTCTACGTCCAATATCATTGACAGCCTTGTAATCCCTATTACTTTTCAGTAGTCGCATTTGTGCCATCTGCTTTACCACTCTATGTGAGTAGTAACGTTTACCTAGCATTGGGTTAAGATCGTTTTCTATGTCAAAAATAAACGCCTTGGCCTCTTTCTTCCTCAGAATCTGTTTCAGTGGAGAAGCATCGTTAAGTACCAAATAGTACAAACGAGTTTGAGTCAAGTCACGTTCCTGATTGATATTAATATTACCGCCCTCACGGAAAGGGTTCAAAACTATCGGGGTCTGGTATCCATCATTCTTGTGAAACAACCCACTCAACCAGCATAGTGTATCTTGGCTCTCTCCTCCGGTATCACCCATATCCCACTCTGCTCGATAATCATTTGTGTTATATGCGTACTGCGAATAATTCACAACTATGGTATAGAACAATTTACGCAAACGTTCCCTGTCTGCTTCTGCATCAATTGCATGTTCCGCGCTATCAAAGTCGTATTCGAAGTCTGCTGCCAGTCCGTCCTGCCAATGAATCCTTACGTTTTTGTCTTTTTGCTCAATGTAGTAGATTCCGTCGTCATCTTGTATCCAAACCCTTACATAAATGTCACGTACGAAATGCAAAGCATATTTCTGCACTTCAAGTGCATCCCTCATCGCATAAGACACATTGTTTATCAAACGGAAGAACAGTTCTAACAAAGAACTCTTTCCCATACCATTCTCTCCCACTATGGCAGAAATACTGATATAGGGTCCATCTCCAGAATAGAAATCATCAGCAAGACCTTCGCGGGTGGCAATAAGCTGCCCCTCCACTATTCTGTAGCCTTTTGATAGCCAATACCATTCGTTTTCGTGAAGAACCTTCATCACGCTCGCACGGCGAGCCTTACGGAGATCTCTTTCAAACCTCTGCTCCCTTGTAGCGTTCTCCGGTATCTGATACCGTTCCGCTGAAGATTCTAATGTTTGTATAGCAATTATTCTGAACATATATTTTTATGCATCATTACTTCTCATATCCATTTCCACTTCCACATCTCTTGATACAAGAGACAGGACCTCCACTTACGAGTAGCACCAAGCTCATCCTTCCACTTAAGCAATTATTGCCACAGGCAACAGGGGGAAAAAAGGCGAAGAAGATGTATATAGATGTGAAGCTCGGTTGTGTATAGGATCTCTTTTCCTGCGTTGGTACTTCTGCGAAATCAGTCACTTAAAAGTATTCCAGTACACCTGCAGGAAGAAAATACGAGGCTAGGCCTTCGTAAATATTTGCGTTGCTAAAACAAAGCATGTTACTGAGTCACAAACACTCTCCAACTACCATCTTTCTCGCCACGTTCAACATACTTCTTCTGAATAAGCTGGTCGAGGAGTTTTTGAATAGCTGCAATACTAATGCCTGTTACTTCTTTCATATCTGCCAATGTAAGCGTAGGTTGTGTTCGCATAGCATTCAGTATTTTAGTATAATTTGGTGTACGGAAAGCTATCCGTTCACCATCATACCACCATACATTGTCATCATGCTCACTCACAAAGAGTACATCATTATATACCTCTGTAGCTACCAGTTCATTGAAGTATTTCAGAAACGGTTTGATGTCCTTAATATCAGCATGTGCACCATCTGCAGGTACAGGGCCGACCTCAATATCAGTCTGATGCAATGCCTCTAAATACTCACTCTTTTTACGACTACGTACAACTATCATCGGATAATCGTGACGAGTCAGAATGAAGTTTACCATCAAACGGGCTATACGTCCATTTCCATCCTCAAACGGGTGAATACGGATGTATCTGTAGTGGAATAATGCGGCTAACTCCACTGGAGAGAGTTTTCCTTCCTGCTCTGCCTTGTTATACCAATCCACCAAATCAGTCATCAAACTGGGAGTTTCTTCTGGTGAGGCGTATTCGAATCGGTCGCCATAGCGAGTGATGACACTGTTGGGGCGAGTCTTATATTGTCCAGCATGGATGACATAGCTTGTTTGTACGCCCCCAGGAAGCTCTCGATAGACAGTATAGTCTTCGCGTAGCAAGGTTTTATGTAACGTCCGAATAAAGTTCTGTGTTAACGGAACCTCCTTCACCGATGCCTCTTCAGACATCATACGAAGTCCCACGTTACTCGCAGTCATCTCCTGTACATCACGAACATCAGCCTCGCCAATTACCTTACCAAATAGCAACAGGATTTCCGTTTGACCATAAGTCAACGTATTACCTTCAATATGATTGCTATTGTAATTGAAGTCCACAGTGAAACGACGGCTAAGTCTATCCCTGTCTTTTTCAGACAATGGTTGTAAATTTTGCCATGCTGCTAATGCCTTCTTAATATTCAGATACTTCATATGTCACGAAAGATATTAATTAACGCCACAAGGATGCGATTAAGCGAGTGCAAAGAGAACATGTTCTCATTTGCCGAGCGGGAGCATTCTCGCAGCTATCATGCTGCAAAGATACAAAATATTTCTAAATGGTTGTAACATTACAACCTTTTTTAATACAATTCACTCGTTTTTTGTCAGAAAATCACAAAAAATACATAAAAAAACGACCTTTTATCTGAACGTAACGAAGACAATTGATCA